>JABUBM010000001.1_pt1 | contig 103744 bp, 106 predicted proteins | sample 7240321 | NCBI WGS metagenome assembly JABUBM01 (sample SAMN07256344, study PRJNA390944) | subsurface metagenome | isolation source: Methane hydrate marine sediment | place: Pacific Ocean: Eastern North Pacific, ODP site 1244 | collected 2002
TGAATATGTTAAAATTGTCAAAGAACATGTGTTAAAAAATTAAATTTTATTATATACTTAAGGGAGACCTAGGGGCATATGCCCCCATTATTAAATATTCTCTTTAAACCAGTTAACTGTCTTTTCTAAACCCTCTGAAGAACCAAACTGTGGCTGCCATCCTAAAACCTCTTTAATTAAGTGGCAATCCAGAACATTCTTCCTTAAATCCCCTGCCCTGGGAGGTCCGTAATGCGCCGGATGAGGGAATTTTATAATCTCCTTTAAAAGATAAAATATCTCATTTACCGAAACTCCTCTTTCGGTCCCCAGATTGAAGCCATTAAGTTTAATTTCAGGTTTAGTTTTAGTTTCGGTTTCTTTTTCTTTTTCTTTAGCTTTTTCTATTTCCTGAACAACTTTAGATAATTTTACCATATTTTGAAGGGCGAGTAAATTGGCTTGGGCTACATCTTCTACATAAATATAATCCCTGATATATTCTCCGTCACCATTTATAGTAGGAATCTCTCCTTTTAGCATCTTTTCTATAAAGATAGCAATAACCCCGGCCTCACCATAAGGGTCCTGACGGGGTCCATAAACATTTCCATATCTTAGTGCTACATATGGAAGATGGTAATTTTTCTGATAGAAATCAAGATAATACTCGACAGCAACTTTGCTGATTCCATAAGGTGATTGGGGCCTGAAAAGATAATCTTCGGTAATGGGAAAATGCTCTGGTTCTCCATAAATAGTCCCTCCGCTGGAGGCAAAAACTATTCCCTTGACCTGGTGGTTCAGCAGGCAGCATTGCAATAAATTCAAGGAACCCAGGATATTGGTCTGCGCATCAAATAAAGGGTCTCTTACGGAAAAAGAAACACTGATCTGAGCGGCTTCATGGCATATATAATCAGGTTTTTCCTGCTTAAACACTTCTGCTAATCCTTTTTGGTCGGTGATATTTAATTTATAAAACCGTGCCTTTCTGTTGATATTCTCCTCTCTGCCGGAAGATAAATCATCAACTATCACAACTTCATAATTATTCTTGATAAACAAATCCACAATATGTGAACCAATAAATCCCGCCCCGCCGGTAACTAAAACGGTGGTCTTTCCATTTTCACTCACTTATTCTTCCCTCTTTCTTAATTTCATGTTTCTTTTCCTTTCTTCCGTAAAAAGTTTCCCAAAGGTGCCTGGCACCTTCGGGAAACTTTTTTACATTAGAGCGCTAAAACAAGGGCGATTACGCTGCAGATGGCGCTTATCCCCCATAAGATAAGCACGGCATTTTTATGCGATATCCCTCGGGCTAAAAGCCGATGGTGAAGATGTCCTTTGTCAGCCTGAAATATAGGATGATGCCCCCGGTATCTCCTCCAGATAGCAAACAGGGTATCAAAAATAGGTAGAGCCAGAATAATAATAGGGATAAAAATAAAAAAGGCATTCCCGCTGTTTAACACCCACAAAGCCCCTACAGAGGATAACATAAAACCGGCAAAAGTACTGCCGGAATCTCCTAGAAAGATTTTGGCCGGATAAAAATTAAATCTTAAAAAAGCCAACATACTCCCCGCCAGGGCGATTGATATAAGATTAAGAATTTCAAAATTCTGTCTTAATCCTAAAATAAAAAAAGTTATTAAGCTAATTATCGAAACTCCGCAGGCCAGTCCATCCAACCCGTCTATTATGTTAATGGAATTGGTAACTCCAACTATCCAAAAAATTAAGACGGGATAAAGAAGATAACCTAATAGATCAAAAATTTTTAATTGGTTAACTATAAAACTATTTATTAAATCACTGTTATATATAATCACTATTAAGGCAGGAACCATTTGAATGATAAATTTATGCTTGGGAGAAAGGTCTACTATGTCATCTACCACCCCTAATAACAAAATGATTACCCCGCCTATCAAGAGGGCTTTAACCTGTCCTTCTATCTGCACAACAAAGAGAAGGCTCAGCAAAAATCCAAAAAAAATAACTATCCCTCCCAAATTGGGGATAGCTTCCTCGTGTATTTTACGATGACCGGGTATGTCCATCATATTTTGTTTTTTCCCTACTCGAGCCATATAGGGAGTTAAAATATAAGAAACTATAAAGGCAATAACACCAACTTCTAAATATTTCAAATAGATAATCTCCTGTTTATTAAATAAATCGAGTAATAAGGTAATATTTTGTGCCTGGCACAAAATGTTACAAAATGTTACCTCAGTGTTTGGCTAATTCTTTCTTTAAATCTTCTATGCAGGCTACCGGCGAAGGGTCAACCTGATTTAATATTGCTAAATAATAGCTCGCCAGATCGCCTAAAAAAATTAGTGAAAACATGCGGGACATCTTCCCTTTGCCTCTGGTAGGGCAAATTATAAACTCGGCTACTTTATCTTCGATAATCTTGCGGGTAATTTCCCGTCTCTTCTCTACCCTCAAAAGCCCTTCTTTGTCTTGAAAATAAATAATTTTAACCTGTCGGTTTATCTTATTTTCTATTTCATAGCCCACTATTTCGTTATGGTCGAGTTCGGGAAATACATTCCAGAAACAGGGCCATTTACTATTTTCGTTTATCTGGGTCTTCCAGCGCATCGCCACTGCCTCTAATAATCTTTCAGAACCGTAAACCAAGGGCAGATGCTGATACAGGCCCAAGGCCACCTTTTTAGCTAAATTGTTATTAAGCGGAGATTTAGCGCCATATTCTCTAGAAAGTTCCTGTAAAATATTGTGCGTTTCTTCTATTTCTTCGTTTCTTTCTTTTGTTAAGCCCAATCTTTCCAATGCTTTTAATATGGGGAAAAATAAGTATGAAATGGCGGCTCGAGGCTGAATCCCTGCCGGGACTTTAATCACCGGGAAGTTATTCTCTCGGGCAAGGACCGCTAATTTGCCTCCTGAAGTTAAGGCAATGATTCTGGCTTTGGCTTCCAGGCATCTCTTTAAGGCAGAGAGAGTCTCTTCAGTATTTCCCGAATAACTGACGGCAAAGACTAAAGAATTTTCATCTACAAATTTAGGAATATTATAACCGCGAATAACCACGATGGGGATTGATAATTCATCGGTTAAATAATCAGATAGTAGATCCCCACCGATGGCTGAACCACCCATTCCCAATACCACTATATTTTGAAAATTCTGGGCAGAAGCAGGGACAGGAACAGAATTAGAGACTGAAGCAGGTGAAAAGTTGTTAGGAATAGAAAATTCTTCTCCTAAACGCAAGGCATCTCTCATCTTCTGCGGAAATTCCTCTAACAGCTCTATCATATTGGCTTTATCCAGCTTGGAAAAATCTCCATCTAATATATCTACATTATCGTTTTTGTTTTTTCTTGTCTTATCCATAGCTTATTCCTCCCCATATTTTAGCCTATCTTTCTATATTTTATAACATACCACACAACCTTTATTCAAGCAAGCACAAAAATGACAAATTTTGTACTAAAAAGTTTCCCAAAGGTGCCTGGCACCTTTGGGAAACTTTTTTTAAAGTTGGTGCCAGGATTCCCTGGAAACATTTACTTACAAGGTTTGTGGTTCTTTTAAATAAGGATCAAATTTAATGGCACCAGCTTTATTGTTCACATTATCCCAATAAGCCCAATCACCACTACTTGAATTATTTCCAGGATATTTTGGCCCAGCTGCATCTCCCCACCAGTTATTTAATGCCATTATACTGTGAGTAGTTTTATTACTAACCCCGTGAATATAGTTTCCGGTAATATTATTCTTTCCAGCACTTCCTCCTTCTCCACCCCCGATATCCGGATCAACTAAATTCCCTAAAATATTATCAATAAGAATTCCATAACCAGAATTATTACTAATAGTATTATAAGAAATAATCGGGGTAGCACTTTCTCGACAATAGATCCCAGTATTATTATTGCTGATATTATTTCCATTAATCTCAGGACAAGAATCTCCATAGGTGCGTATTCCATGCTTACTAGAAACTACAAAATTGTTGCGGATTATACCCGCCCCACCGGTACCAACATCTATTCCACTATAGTTATTGTTTTTAATATTATTATTTTCAATAGTGGGGCTAGAATTGCTATAATTTATACCATAACTAGAATTATTTTGTATTATATTATTGTTTATATTTACAAAAGAATAACTGTCAAAATACAATCCAATGCTAGTACTACCGGAACCATCAATAGTAAAACCAGTTATAGTTATATTATCAGCTTCAATAGTGATTAAATTTCCAGTTAAGCCACTCCCGGATATAAAAGTATTATCCTGACTTACTCCCTGAAGAGTAATACTTTTATTTATTATCAGCTGTTCATAATAAGTCCCTGTTGCCACTATAACTGATTTCCCAGGGGAAACTGCAATTATCCCCTCAGTTACAGTATTAAATGGGTGTGTTTTGGTTCCGTCCTCTATTCCGGTGGCGTTGGCTGCATCTACATAAATATTAGGGTCGTATTCTATTGTTGCAGTTACCGCAGAACTTTCATTACCAGCAGCATCGCGAGAAGTAACCGAGATGTTGTTATTGCCCTCGGAAAGATTATAAGAATATGACCAATCTGTTGATGAATTAAGAGGAACTACTTCTGTTCCGTTAATCCAAATTGAAGTATTAGCTTCCTTGGTACCTGATAAAGTTTGAGAGGATATGTTGGTCGGTGAACTCACGGGTTCTAAACTAGGGATTGCTGGTGCAGAAATATCTAAAATAACTGTAGTATTTATTTCATTGCTCTCGTTTCCCACGATATCTTTTGAAATAATTGATATGCTATTTTCCCCTTCAATAAGTTCAAAATCATAAGACCAAGTGGTTTTAGAATTTACAGATATTACTTCTACTCCGTTAACCCAGATAGAAGAATTAATTTCTTTATTACCGCTTAATAACTGTATACAAATATTAGTGGGTGAAATAATATCGTACAAAGTAGGAGTTGTGGGAGGAATCGTATCTAAAGTGATGCTATTGTTAACTACCGCGCTTTCATTGCTGACAGCATCACGAGAATTGATTGAAATATTGTTCTCACCTTCAGAGAGGTTAAAATCATAAGTCCAGGTAGTGCTAGAATTTATAGGAACTACCTCTAAATTATTAATCCAGACAGAAGTATTGGCTTCTTTGCTACCAGAAAGAGTCTGAGGTGAAATGTTCGTCGGAGAAACTGTGGCATCTAAAGTTGGTGCTGCTGGATTAATTGTATCTAATATAATAATTGCTGTTACTGCGGAGCTTTCATTGCCGACGGTATCGCGAGAAGTAATTGAGATATTGTTGGTTCCTTCAGAAAGACTATAAGGATGTGACCAAGTAGTATCAGAATTTATCGATATAACTTCTGCTCCATTGACCCAAATTGAAGTATTAGATTCTTTATTTCCAGAAAGAGTTTGTGTTGGAATATTAGTCGGTGAAGTTACAGTATTTAAGGTAGGCTGGGCAGGAAGGGTAATGTCATTTATTGTGATATTCCACTGTACATAATCTTGTAATTCTCCATCGCTCACTAATACTTTTACTATTTTCTGACCATAATCTCCATAACTGGCAGAATAAATCCAGCTGCTTTTTGAACCATCTCTTGAAACGGTAGAATCTAATACTAATTTGCCATTTAAAAACCATTGGAAACTTAAAGTGGTGTTTAAGTCAATATCATTGGTCTGGACTTCAAATTTTATGGAACTTCCTTCATTGATTTCAAAATTAAGATTAGCGGGAAAATAAGAGAAGATTTGTGGGGGATTATTCACATTGAAAACTTCGATTTTAAATCTCTGAGATACGCTGTGTTTACCGTCAGAAATTTCAACCACTACCTGATGAATTCCTACTTGATTATTAGCGGGCGTCCAGGATATTAAACCGCTCTCGTTATCAATGCTCATTCCCTCTGGTTTAATAATAAAAGAATAAATCAGAGTATCTCCATTAGGATCACTGGCCTCTACCTGATATAAATATAGCTGATCTTCTGTTGCAGTGATGATAGGTTCAGAAATCATAACCGGTGCACTATTTAAAAAGGGGGGAATGGCTGTTAAATTTAAGCAGCCTACCATTGCTGTTACTACAATTATTCCAAGCAATATTATGAAAAACTTCTTCATTCTTTAGTACATATCTTTCTTCATATATTTTTTAATTATCGTTCTCAGAAGAAATCAACTTTGTAACCTAGAATAACAAGCTACACTTTTCCTTTTTCGCAATTTCTTTGGTTTTATTTTTTTAAACAACCAAAATTAATTATACACTACTTCTTTAAAAAACTCCAACAAAATTTTATTTAAAAAAGTTTCCCAAAGGTGCCAGGCACCTTTGGGAAACTTTTTAGCAGCTTTTATGCTGAGATCCCTTGAACTATTTATTTATAAAAGATATAATAATCACATTGTGGCAAGAAGAAATAGGAAAGAGATAGAAGATAGAGGCGCTATTTATCATATAATTGGTAAGGGTGTGGAAGGAACTGACATATTTACTGATGATGTAGATAGAAATAAATTTCTACAACTTTTACAAAAAATGGTTAACTTTCACAAAGTTCACCTATTTTCCTATGCACTAATGGATACTCACTTTCACCTACTTTTAAAGACAGAAGAAGCAAATCTTTCTCAGACCATGCAGTTTTTAAATTCCTCTTATGCCCACTGGTTCAACATAAGACACATTAGAAAAGGTCACCTCTTTCAAGACCGATACAAAAGCCATATTGTCCTAAATTCTCTTTATCTATATAGTGTGGCTTCTTATATTAGCCTAAATCCGGTAGAAGCCGGGTTAGTGGATTCTCCTGAAGAATACCCCTGGAGCAGTTTTCAATATTTTCTCTCTACTCAAAATCAAAACAAAAACGTTCCTCCTTGGCTGAATATTCGGGAATTATTAATACTTTGTCAAACCAGTCCAGAAAATTTTATAAATTTCGTAAAAGAAAATATTCAAAAAGATGACCCAGAAAAAATTCTCCAAAATATCACTAAAATAACCTCAAATCAAATAGAAAATGAATCACCTAGAAATATAGAAAATATATTAAGGAAAACAAAAGAACAAATCGGAGACATAGAAACCAATAAACGATTAAAACATTTACTTGTATATTTATTAATAAAAGAGGGTTACAGAGTAAAAGATGTAGCAAATTCTCTACATATGACCAGTCCAAGTGTACTAAAAATATGCAAAAAGGTGGATAGAAATTTAATCTCTGATCGTATATATCAGCTCTGGCTAAATCATATTAAAATAAACCTATTTTTATAGAAAAGTTTCCCAAAGGTGCCTGGCACCTTTGGGAAACTTTTTGGGAAGAAGTATGAGAATATGCAAAGAAAAATAAATTTTTTTATTTATATCATTATTATAATAGTTTTATTAATATACTCGCCATTAGTTATGAGTGTGGAAGCTGTTCGCTATGACCCCGGCTTAGAGTGGCAGGTATTGGAAAGCCCTCACTTCTCAGTTTATTTTTATAAACAGCAAAATAATGAACAGAATGATGATGATTTCAGTTACAATAATGAGCAATTAGCTCAAGAGATAGCTGATATTGCCGAGGAAACCTACCGCCAGGTTAATGCCCAGCTTGGTCCGCCCAAGCATCATCACCTGCAAAAGATAGCCATAATTATGGAAGATTTTTCTGATTACGCCCTGGGTTTTGCCTCTTTTTTTCCTCATCGAGTGATTCGCCTCTCCCTGACCGCCCCCACCGCCAAATCCTTTGATATGAAATTTAAAAGCTGGCTCAAAATAATAATCACTCACGAATACACCCACCTGGCTCATTTGGGGATGACTGCCGGGCCCACCACCGCCCTGCGTGCCCTATTTGGTCAGATACTCCTTCCTAATGCCCTCCAGCCCATGTGGTCAATCGAAGGATTAGCAGTTTATAATGAAACAAAATTTACCGCCGGAGGCCGAGGAATAGATACTCGCTATGATATGTATCTTCGCATGGCCGCCCTGGAAGACCAATTTAACACCTTGGATCAGATAAGCGGCTATTATCTTACTTCCTGGCCTGATGGTACCGCTCCCTATATTTATGGTCAATCACTTATCCATTTTATAGCTCAAAAATACGGGGAAGACAAAGTCATTGTCTTAAGTAAAATATTCTGTGAATATCCCTATCTAGGATTTAACTATGCCGTAAAAAGGGCGATAGGTCTGAACCTGGAGGAACTGTATCAAAGCTGGAAAGATAGTTTAAAAGAAAAATATCAACTCCAGGCACAAAAAATTCTCTCTCAAAGAAATCTTACTCCTTCTCGGCAATTAACTAAATACGATTATTGGGTCGATTATCCTCGCTGGCTCTCCACCCCCACACCCGATGGAGATAAGATAGCAGTCAGAGTTTCTACCCCCCATTCCTATCCGTTCATTCAAATTATCGACCCCTTAAGCCCTTCTCTTCCCTTAACTCCTCGTTTTATTAAAAACGAATCTTTAATTAAAAGAACCTATGACCGGGATTCTTCTTTTAGCTTCTCTGCCGACGGTTCTAAAATAATTTATGCTAAATTAGACGATTATGCGCAATTTTATAAATTTTATGACCTTTATCTGTATGACTTAAAAGCGGAAAAAGAGATTCGACTCTCTGAAGGGCTGCGGGCTCGCGACCCTAGCTGGTCACCTGACCCGGAAAATCCTCAAATCGTGGCAGTAATTAATCAATCAGGAACAAATAATTTAGCTCTAATTAATTTACCTTCCCCAAACTTATTGATTAATGAAGACCAGCCCACCTATAAACTAATTACTAAAGAAGACATTGTCTACCTAACCGATTTTCGAGATGCTACCCAATTATATCAACCATCCTGGTCTCCCAAAGGGGACATGATAGTCTTTTCTGTCTGGCGCCAGGGTTATCAGGATATATATATTTTAAATCTTGACCCCGACAATCTTAGCACTAACAATATCGGTAATTTTACTCTTCAGCCCATCTTTCAAGATAAATCTATTGACCTTAGCCCTTGCTGGTCTCCCGATGGCCAATATCTCTTCTTCTCCTCTGACCGCACCGGGATTTATAATATTTTTGCCTTTTCGCTCCATGATAAAAAACTCTATCAGATAACCAATGTCCTGGGTGGGGCATTTCAGCCCGCAATCTCTCCTGATGGAAAACAATTAGCCTTTATTGAATATCACGCTACAGGATATGAACTACACATTATGAAAATGGATCCAAACACAGACTCCAATCAGTGGACAGAAACAGAAATAGAATGTGTTGAGCCCCCAATTATGGCTGTGGCAGCTCAACAATTCAATAAAGACCTAAATACCTCTTCTAATTCTAAAAATAATTACCCGATCCACCCTTACCATCCTTTAACCTCCTTCTGGCCACCCACCTATTGGATTCCCGCTGCCCAGCTTACCGAAAACGACCTGAGGTTTGGCTTTTCAACTGAATTAGAAGATGTTCTGGGATTTTATTCCCTCCCCCTAAGCATTACTTATGGGATACTCAATAATAGCCTATCTTATAGCTTTAATTATTATAATTATAGCCGCTTTCCTATTCTTAATCTTTATCTATCTGGAAATGCTATTTTAAACTCCCCGACCTCCTGGTGGGAAGAAGGAAAGTCCGGTGTAAATATCTATTTCCCATTTAAAGGACATACTACCTCACCCACAAATTCGCGCCCTTACAGACAGATCTTTTCTCTCGGGTATCAATATGAAAAATTCTCTTCTACCACTTCCAATGCATCATCTCCCTCAGAAACCAACCTGCAAAAAATCACCAGTCTAAAATTAGGCTACTCTTATTCTGATGCAGAAAAATATGGATTCTCCATTAGTCCCGAGCAAGGCAACTCCTTCTCTCTAACCTATGAACACGCCGATAAAGCCCTGGGCGGTGATTATACTTTCGATAAATTGATATTTGATGGCAGGAAATTTATTCCCCTGCCTCCCCTTCATCAGGTCCTGGCCCTTCGCCTGGTAGCCGGCACCAGTTCTTCAAGTATATTAGAATCAGGTTTAGATGGGGAAAAATTTAAACTGGGAGGTAATTATTCAGCGGATAATCTTAGTAATACTGAGGTGAGCACCTTTTCTCTACGGGGATATAAGCCTGCCACCCTCGAAGGAAACAATCTCCTCTTAACCAGCTTGGAATATCGCTTCCCTCTGGCCAACATCGAGCACAGCCTTAAACTTGGCTCCCTCTCCATCTTTTTAGAAAGACTTTCCGGTGCCTTCTTTTTCGATATTGGAAATGCCTGGGAAAGTTCCAGCTCCGGCAACAGCTCCAGCAACAGCGTAAATATAAATACCGAAAATAATGAAATTAATTCTATCTGGCAGGATTTTAAATCAAGTATCGGTGCAGAATTAAAAGCAGATTTTAATTATCAATACGACTCACCCTTTACCGTAAGGTTGGGGGCCGCCAAAGCCCTGACCGACCCCTACGGATATGATATCTACATCACCTTAGGTTCTTCTTTCTAAAAAAGTTGCCAAAAGGTGCCAGGCACCTTTTGGCAACTTTTCCTTATTCTATTTTTAGCGGAGGCCGACTTTGCTGTGGTCGCCTAAGATAAACTTATAACTGCGAGGGAGGACACGGGAACGGAAAATCTCAACTCCCTTACCGATTAGACAGCCATGAAAGCGTCCTTTGATGTTATTTATTTTGGTGTCTTCCAGGATTACACTATATTCGATTTCACTCTTTTTCACTTCTACCCCATCAGACAGAGTGGTAAATGGCCCGATATATGAATCATTTATCTTCACTTTATTACCGATTATCACCGGCCCAACTATCTTGGAATTAACAATATTCACTCCCTCACCAATCTTTACTCTCCCCAATATCTCGGAGTCCTCACAGGCACATCCTTCTTTGACATCTCTCTCAATATCTTCTAAAATTAAGCGATTGACTTCTAAAATATCATCAGGCTTACCGGTATCTTTCCACCAGCCCCCAATAACTTCAGCTCCAACTTTGTAACCCTTATCGATCATCCATTGAATGGCATCGGTTATCTCCAGTTCCCCCCGGGCAGAAGGCTTTATACTCTTAATAGCTTGATGAACATTTTTATCAAAAAAGTATACTCCGATTAAAGCTAAGTTACTGAACGGCTCTTTAGGTTTTTCCACTACCCGTACAACTCTTCCCCTTTCCAACTCGGCAACTCCAAATTGCCTCGGATCATCCACTTCAGTTAATAACATAAAGGCATTATAATTCCCCTGAATAAATTTATTCGCATAGCTTTCTATTCCATTTTTTAGGAGGTTATCTCCTAAATACATTAAAAATTTATCTTCCCCTAAAAAATCACGCGCTACTGATACCGCATGCGCCAATCCCAGGGCTTCTTTCTGCTCGATATAAGAAATATTCACTCCCCACTTACTGCCATCTTTAAGCCCATTCTTTATATCATCTCCGGTCTCTCCAATTATTATGCCAATATCTTTTATTTCACAATCCCTAATTGCCTCTATGGCATAAAATAATACCGGTTTATTAGCAATGGGAATTAAATGTTTAGCACTCGTATGAGTTAGTGGTCTAAGGCGAGTACCTTTTCCCGCACAAAGGATGATTGATTTCAATTTATTCCCTCCCCTTTTTTTAAAACAATAATTTCCTGATATTTCGGCTTAAAATATGTCTAGCATCTCTAAAAATTTTTGGATTTTTTAAGATTTCTATAAAAATCACAGAATGATTTTCAAAATTAGCTACCTTCTCAATAAAGCCAGCATTTTTCTTAAACAACATAAAAATATTTTTTAATTCTTTTTTATTTATCTCTTCATAAAATTTCCGAGCTTTTAATCCAAACTTAATCTCTTTCCTAAATTTCCTCTTCAACCGTCTGTCATATTCATTTAATCTATTATCCCTAATACATTCTGCCAAAAGCTCTGCCGATTTCAACCCATAAAATATCCCGCCCCCGGTTAAAGGTTTTACTTGAACAGCCGCATCTCCCACCAAGGCAATATTCTTGTAATAATTCTTAGTTAATCCTACAGGAATCATTCCAGCCAGTTTCCCAATAATTTTCCCCTTAATCTTAAATCTCTTTATAAACTGTGCTAAATCCCTCCGAGCATTTTCCGAAATAACTCCCACACGAATAATATTATCACCCTCAGGAATAACCCAAATAAAAAAAGAAATGCCTTCTCGTAAATACACCTGAGCGATTTTACTACAAGGCAAATCCTCCTCTAATTCTATTCTATATTGCATCCCCAAATAACATTTTACGTAATCTCTTTTCTTATTATTCCCATTGTTGTTCCACATAAAATTTATATATTTTCTTGTCTGCGACCTTACTCCATCTGCTCCGATAACTAAATCAGCATAAATATCATCTTCATTTGTCTTTAGAATATAACCAGTTCTTCCCTCCTTTATTCCTACTACTTTTTTTCCACATTCCACATTTAAACCTTGGCTCACATTTTTATCAAATCTTTCCCTATCAATTACATAAGCCACTCTCTCTCTTTTAATTATAAAATTATCATTTCCATATAAAAAAGATGCACCGTCAATCCGATTTATAATAGAGCTTTCAGAAAGAGGAAGTAGGGTATTTTCAAAAACCTGTCTTCCTACAAGCCCGGCACACCTAGCTGGCTTTCCCACCTCTCGATGCTCTTCAATTATCCTGGTTTTAAAACCATATTTCTTCAACAATTGGGCTGTATAGCATCCTGCTGGACCTGCACCGACAATAACTATTTCCATATAAATTCCTCTTAATTCAATATTTTATTATATATTAACATATACTTTATACTAAATATATATTCTACAAACAAATTCAAAAATCCTTCTTTTGCAGAAAAATACTTCCTAAAATTAGGATCCCGGCACTTTTCTTTTATAAAAGTTGCCCAAAGGTGCCAGGCACCTTTGGGCAACTTTTATACTTTATTATCTGGTTTTATTTGTTTTATTCCTAATTTTTCATAAATCTTTTTTCTCTTTTGAAACATTATATTTAAAACAGAGACATATTGATCATAATAATCATAAACTTTTGATATTGATTTACCTTTATTTTTCCTCTGCACTCTTCCTATATACTGGATTAATCTTGTCTTTGAAGACGTGGGAAATACTAAGAATAATGTATCTAAAAAAGGAAGGTCAATTCCTTCTCCTATTAATTGTCCGGTAGCAATTAACACCCTTATTTTTTTGTTCTTGAAATCTTTCAATATTTCTCCTCGTGCTTTTGGAGATAAATTTCCGGTTAATATAGAATGTTTACTTTTTCGTCCTAACCTTTGGGATATTTCTAAACAATGCCCTTTCCTTCCAGTTAATACAAGAATGCTTTTATCTAAAGAATATTCACCGACAATATCCCTAACAATAAGATTATTTCGATTCTCGTCTTTTGTCAGTGCTTCAATAATCTTCTTATATTTTTTAACTTTTTCAAAAGTTGGATAAAAGTCTGTATATCTTATTTCTAAGATACTATTAACCCCCTTTAGTTCACTTGAAATTTTATCTGGATCGATTCTATGAATGATTTCGCCCATATAGAGAAACATCAATTTTTGCAACTTATCTTTTCTAAAAGGAGTGGCAGTTAAGCCAAATAGATATCTGGCTTTGAACTCTTTTACTACTTTTTGGAAGGTATTTGCTGGTACCCTATGGCATTCATCGACAATAACATAACCTGTCTTGTTGGATAATATTTTTAAGTTCTTTCTAATAAGTGACTGATAGGTAGCTACAGTGATCTTCTTTCCAATCTTTTCCTTTCCTCCTCCAATTATTCCAATATCATTTTTTTCTATATCCAAAACATCTCCGATTTTCTGAATCCATTGAGCTAATAATTCTCTGGTATGAACAATAATCAAAGTCTTCTGTTTTCTGTATGGTAAAGTAGCTAAAGCAATAATGGTCTTTCCATAACCTGGAGGAGCCTCAAGAATACCCACATTATTTTTTAAAATTTCATGTAAAGCTTCCTTTTGGTAATTATATATCCTGAATCTGCAATTGAATGCTTTGTTGGGAGTCTTAATACTTTTATCTTCAATTTGAAATGGTATCGATTTTTGAAGCAAATATCTTTCTATATTTTTTAAAAATCCTCGGGGAATAATATAATTACCGCCTTTAGAATTTATACAATATATCATTTTAGGAGTATCCCAGGTAGAAAATCCCTTCGCCTTTTTATCATAAAAAATAGGATTATGTATGACTAAATTTTTTCTTAAAAATTGATAAAACACTTCATCTGTATCTTTTATGGAAATTGAAAGGTAATTGGAAATGATAATTTTTAGAGATCCTTTTTCCAATATAGATGATTGCAAAGATTGCGATGCATCTCGAAGTGATGATTGAGGTGGAGATTTAGATGAAGATACTGATAAACGTAAAAATGTATCTTCCGAAAATTTTTCAATAAATAGATCAATATCAATTTCACTAATTCTTCTAATATTGCTTAAGAGATTCCATTGATTAATATAAGGTGTGAAGCTATTATCCGGATCAAGAAATAAGGTATTTCCCTTTTGGCGTGCTTGGTATTGTAAAGGTAAAGCGATAAGATTTCCCAAACCTCCATCATGTAAAAAATCCTGATTAGGAAAAATTCTGTCAAATCCGCTATTATCTTTTTTAATATCAATAGTATCACTAATATTGTCAACATCATCATTAGCAGCAGCATCAATATTAGAGATTTTATTTATACCATCAATATCATTTATGGCATCAACATCAATGGCACCAATAGCAATGCTGCCGGCCTTTTTTAGAAGCATAAATCCGAATTCTCTTACTTTTGCCGCACTAATCGATTGAGAAAAAAATATCCATAAATGTGCTCCATTACCTGATTTTGATCTCTCTAAATGGGCTGGTAAGTCAATGCTTTGACAAAATTTTAATAAAATTATCGAATCTTCAAACCAACTTCCTTTATCAAAATCAAAAGCCAAAAAATTTACTCGATCATCGAGTTGAATAGGATAGATTCCAATAATAATATCCCCCCTTAAATGTTTCTCAATCCAAAAGTCATCCAAGGGAACATATTCCTTATTCCCGCATTTCTCACACGGTTTTCTACAAATCTGAGGAATCCACTCATTTTTACATACTGGAGAATAACCCTTTTTCCCAGTTCTTCGACTTATCCAATATTTTGCAAACACGTCTTCTCTTCCTTTGAAGAGATTACGAAATATGTTTATATTCTCTTTTTTATCTTTTGCACATAAATGAAGCATATCAGACATTGAATATATACCAACTACTTAATTCGATATTTTTATTTAGGTATTTATCCTTCAAATGTATAGAAAAGCGCTCGGTACCTTTCTATGTATTACTTTTCTTATATTTTCAAAATAACATCTGTAAAATACAGTAAATTCTTCAGGTCTTTCTCTATAATTGCTTGGATTATTTTCAAATTTAGCTTTTGATAATTATGTATTGCGATATTCCTAAATCCGATCATCGCTTTAAGCCGCTCAGACATCTCAGGGGTAATAATCTTATTATTTTGTAAAATTTCAAATGTATCTCTGCTCGTTTGAGGAATCCCCAAACCCCTTTCAGCAATAACATGCATCCCTAAATCAATTACTGCTTCGCATGCCCTTTGAATATTTAAAGTAACAGAATCTTGCTTGGTATAATTTTCCAGATTTTCAGGATTGCCATCATATTCTTCCTTCGCTCTTATAATACATCTTTTAACAATTTCTGTTTTATTTAAAATTACATCATCGATCATATTCGAGCACCCCTTGATTTAATTTTATCTATTACCTCTTGCCTTTCCTCATTTAAGATCGCGTAGTCTTTCATGGTCCTCATTTGAAAATACATCTTCTTTAGATTATTAGAATTATAGATTAATTTTCCTGTTTTTATAATTTGAATTTTGAAAACAGTGGAAGCTTTATTCAAATCTATTAGATCAACCTCTTTTTTTAAAATATCCGCTAATTTTTGAGATAGAATAAATAATTTGTACTCGTCTACTCTTCTATCGGTCAGAATGGCAATATCTATATCGCTTTCTCCTCTGTCTCTATTTTTTACCGTAGAGCCAAAAATATAAATTAGATAAGGGCTAAATGCCTGCATCAAAATATTTTTTATAATATTAATCTTTTCATTGCCAATCATTAAATTCACCGACCTCAATATAAAAATTAAACTCTTTCCTCTTAAAAAGTTTCCCAAAGGTGCCAGGCACCTTTGGGCAACTTTTTTAACTTTTTAGTTCATAGGCGATTTTTGCGGCTACCCGGGCATTGTTTTTTACCAGCTCAATATTAGCTTTCAGGCTTTTGCCTCCGGTTAATTCTTTTATCTTGTTCAATAAATAAGGGGTTAACTTCTTTCCTTTGATCCCTTCCTTCTCTGCCGCACTAACAGCCTCTTCTATCATTTCATTCATATACTCCATTGAAAGGGCGAATTCCTCAGGAACGGGATTAGCAATAATCATTCCCCCTCCTAATCCTAAATCCTGCATAGCTCTTATTATCCCCGCTGCTTCCTTTTCATCATTTACCACATAATCAACCTTTAGTCCGCTTTCCCGACAATAAAAGGCAGGAAATTCGTCAGTCCTAAAACCGGTTACCGGCACACCCATAGTCTCCAGATATTCCTTAGTTAAAGGCAAATCGAGTATCGCCTTTGCCCCGCTGCACACCACTGCTACCGGTGTCCGTGCCAATTCCTGCAAATCTGCCGATATATCAAAAGTCTTCTCCGCCCCCCGATGCACTCCTCCTATTCCACCTGTTGCAAAGACCTTTATCCCGGCCCTCTCCGCGACCACCATAGTTGCCGCTACTGTAGTAGCTCCATTTAAACCTTTTGCTGCTATCACTGCCAAATCTCGCCTACTGGCTTTTAAAATATCTTTAGAAGTTGCCATAAATTCCAATTCGCCCTTTGTCAGACCTATCTTAATCTTCCCCTCAATTATAGCTATAGTAGCAGGCACCACTCCATATCCCCGGATAATCTTCTCTACCTCCCGGGCAACCTCCAAATTCTCCGGATAGGGCATACCGTGGGCAATAATAGTAGATTCCAGTGCCACCACCGGCCTACTTTCTTCTAAAGCTTCTTTTACTTCCTCTTTAAAATCAAAAAATCTTTCTCCACTCCCACTCGCGCTTGCACTCATAATTAATTTATAATAACCTTCCTTCCTCTCCTTCTTCCCCTTCTTCTTTCTCCTCTTCTATCCTGCTTCTCAACAATCCTTCTCTCAAATCTCTCCTTACCGCCTCTTTGGTGGAAATAGTCAGAGCCGCTGCTGCCAAACCAAATCTTGCCGCCACTTCCAGAGAATATCCCTTATAAATTCCATAAACCAGACCCGCCACCAGCGCATCTCCAGCCCCGGTCACATCCACTACTTCTCCCTTATAGGGTGCCATAAACTTACCCGGTTTGGGGTCACCTTGTTTCCCCTCGTCAGTCCCACCACCATAAGAAACATATATTCCTCTTTTTCCTAAAGTGACAATCACGTTCTTAACCCCTTTATCTTTCAGTTCCTCTGCCGCCCTAACTATATCTAAATCTATATCCAAATCCAAATCCCGATCATCACCTATCTCCGTCCCCAAGATTGATTCCAGCTCATCCTCACTCGGAGTTATATAATCAATAGCCCATCTTCCGCTTTCGCTTTCGCTTCCACTTCCTCTTTCTTTTCCGCTTTCGTCCAGTATCTTCCTTAACTTTCTGGCCTTCTCCACCGAGACCGGCTCAATCAGCAGAGGCACCTTAACCTTATTGCACAGGTCCACTACATATTCGATGCTCTGCTCCGGGATATTAGTATCCATCACCACTATCTTGCTCCCTTTAATCAAATAAGCCTTTGACCTCAGATACTCCACCGTAACTTCCTCTAATATCCGCATATCCGAGACCGCCACTTCCATCTCACCCTTCTCATCCAATATGGCCAGATATATTCCGGTTGGATGTTCTCCCGATATTATCATCTGTTCCATTTTCACTCCGGCTTTCCCGGTCTCCTCCAAAATCCTTATCCCTTCTCCATCATCTCCCACTACACTCAACAGAGCAACCGGCACATTAAGCAAAGCCAGATTATGGGCAATATTCCTTCCCACTCCTCCTGAACCGACATTTATCTTGCCCGGGTTAGAGGTATACCTTTTCAGCTCCCCTTCAGACCTGCCCCTCAAATCAATATTCGCTCCCCCTATCACCACTACCCCACCAAATCTTCCTCGGCTATCATTTAATCTCGGAGAACTTAAAACTTCTTCTCTTATTCTGGTTATTACCATTTTAAAAAACCTACTCCAAAACCGATAATATTTTTTTTATTATACCACAAACTCCCCTTTCTACCCCAAACTCATATAAAAGTTGCCCAAAGGTGCCAGGCACCTTTGGGCAACTTTTATAATAAGAAGGACAGGCGTTTCGCTTGTCCTTCTGAAAACGAGTAACGCCTGTTGTCCCCTTTTTATTCGCTGCATTTCAATCAACTAACATCTCTTTTATTATAGATTTTACTTGATTTATAATTACTTGCTCTATCTTCCCCAGCTTCTTAATCAATCTTTTCCTATCTACAGTACGGAGTTGGTCCAAAACAATCCACGCATCTTTCCCGGTAAATTTAAACGGGGTGCGAGTGGGATAGAAATGTGATTGAGTAGTCATGGGAGCAATTATAATTGTAGAAATATTTTTATTCATTTCATCAGGAGAAATAATTACACAGGGGCGGACTTTTTTTATTTCGTGTCCTATAGTAGGACCAAGAGAAATAAGATAAACTTCATATTGTTTTATTACCATTCCCAATCCGCCATATCTAAATCAATCTCATCATTAATGATTAGTTGGTCATCTTTATTTTTCTTCATTTTTTTGAAATAATTCTCCCAACCTTTTCTGGATTGTTTCTTGATAGGTTTAATAATTATATTTTCTCCTTTTATCTCTAAAAAAACTTCCTTCTCTATATGACATTGTTCTAATACTGCCTTTGGTATTCTGATACCCTTTGAATTGCCTATGGGAATTATAGTAGCTTTCATATATAACCACCTTCTTAATAGCTTTTATAGTAATTATAATGTAATTACATTTTAATGTCAAGAAATCGGTAAATTGTTTTTATCCTTATTTTTATTTGATTAGTAGATTGAAACGTAAAAAGGGGATTGGCTGCTTTTTGTTACAAAAAAGTTGCCTGTCCCCTTTTTATCTGTCCTCTCTTTATCGGCTCATACTTAGCTAATATCAAGATGAATCAAAAGTGCTTTCTCTACCCTTTCTAATTTTTCAGGAAGCAAAGTGCTTACAAAATTGATAAGTCTTTTCTTGTCTATAGTTCGAATTTGATTACATTTTACTTTAGAATCTTTGGGTAGATGAGTTTCTTCGCTGGGAAGAAAAACCTCAAATGGATAGATTTTTTCTGTTTTTGAGGTAATAGGAAGGACGGTTACCGTCTCAGCAAACAAATTATTTCTATCATTAGAGATTACCAAAGCCGGTCTTGTTTTTCCTATTTCATGTCCCACTACCGGCTCTAAGGATACAAACCAAATCTCACCTTTTTTAGGAAAGTCCATATTATCTCCATCCCTCCAGAGTAATCTTTTCCCACTCCTGGTTAATCTCTTTATCTTCTTTTCTGGTTGCCTTATATCCTTCTATTAAAAGTTTATCCAATTTTTCTTTATTTATTCTCTCAAGCTTTTCTTTTACAGCTTCGGAAATGAAACCACTCTTGTTAGGGATATCTTTTATATTTAACCTTTTCATGTACATCACCTCCTGTATTAATTATACACTAAACAATACACAAGTCAATTATCTTTGTGTCCGAAAATCACAAAAAATCAGCCAAAGTAGGACGAACATCTCACCTGTCTATTCGACTGGTGCGTTTTCATCTTCCTTTTTGTCATTCCCACGAAATCAGGAATCCACTAAAAACTGTAAACCGACAACTGAAAATTAAACCTAATCTTGTAATTTCCTTCTTAACCAACTAATCAGGTAACCAGCTAACTAACTAAATTAACCTTTATTTTTAAACCAACGATTCTGGTAGGCAGGCGTCTCGCCTGTCCTACTTAATTAATTATTAGTAAGCATTTTGGTGATTATCAACAGATATCATAAAGACTATTTTATCTTGGTTATCAATCTCATAAAAAAACCTGTAGTTACTTATTCTATAGCGCCAGGTATCCGGTTTATAGTTTACAAGTTTTTTGATGTTTTTGCCGAAAAGGGGATTTTGTTTTAGTTGAGGCATCACTGCAAACGAATTTGCACTTGCGACTCGTATCTCGCATCTATTCTCTGTCCCCCTCTTCCCTCCGCCGTACGTGCAAATACAAAAAAGGGACTGGCTGCTTTTTGTTACAAAAAAGTTGCCTGTCCCCTTTTAACCCTATATTTTTACTATACGCTAAACATTACCCGCTTTACGCTAGTATGCACCTTGTATCTTGTACCTTTCTCGCCCTTATTCCCCGCACTATAACTATCCGTTATTACTATCCGCTAACTTACAATTATAGCCCGCATCTTCTATCTTTCATCTTAACTTGCAACTCGAAACTTGCAACTTGCAACCTTCTTTATCTTTTCCTCACTATATACTATATACCATATACTATATACTATTTTAGCATATCCCTATTCGGCTGGTAATTGGGCACCATCTCCTGTAGCCTTCTCACTATCCCCTCCATGTCCATTACCTCCGCCAACCCCTCCAACTCTCCAATATCCCTCTCCAACTTCTCTCCGTCAACTTCCTCAGTCTGAGCTATAAAAATCTTCTCATGCCCGCTATCTCCCAGCACCCGACTCCTCTCTTCCTCAGTCAGTAACTCCTCAAACATCTTCTCTCCCGGCCTTAATCCTATAAACTTTATCTCTATATCCTCATCAGGCAAAAAACCCGACAACCGAATCAAATTCTTAGCTAAATCCACTATTTTTACCGGTTTTCCCATATCTAAAACAAATACTTCCCCTCCAATTCCTAATCCTCCAGCCTGTATTACTAATTGACTTGCCTCAGATATGGTCATAAAATATCTCTTCACATCCTTATCAGTTACCGTAACCGGCCCTCCCGCAGCAATCTGCTTCTTAAAAGTTGGAATTACACTTCCATTGCTTCCTAACACATTTCCAAAACGAACCGCAACAAAATTAGTCTCGCTCTTTTTCCCATACATTTCTACTACTTTTTCAGCTACCTGTTTGCTTGCTCCCATTACACTGGTAGGATTAATCGCCTTATCAGTAGATATCATTACAAAATTATTAACCTCGTATTCATCTGCTAACTCAACTAAATTCTTAGTCCCTATAATGTTATTACTTACTGCCTCATCAGGATGATATTCCATCATCGGCACATGTTTATGAGCCGCCGCATGAAAAACTACTTCTGGCCTATACTTCCTAAATATCTTATCCATCTTTTCTCTATCTCTAATATCTGCCACCATAATATTAAGCTTCAAATCACCATATTCTTTTCTAATCTTTTTTTCTGCATAAAAAAGACCATTTTCATTATGGTCTAATATCATCAATTCTTCGGGAGAAAATTTACAAATCTGCATACTTATTTCTTCACCAATAGAGCCAACTCCACCGGTTACCATTATTTTCTTTCCCTTTATGTATCCGGATATTTTCTCCACATTCAAATTTATTGATTCCCGGTTTAACAAATCCTTTACACTTACATCTCTAATTTGAGAAAAACTAACTTTGTCATCTAATAATTCATACAAACTTGGTACAATCTTTATTTCAACATCCTGTGTATTTATCTTGTCTACAATCCTTCTAATCTCGCTACCTTTTGCTGAAGGAATAGTAATAACCACCACATCAATCTTTTCTTTATTGATAATTTCACTAATTTTATCAATTGAGCCCAATACTTTTTTATTATGAATAACACTCCCGATTTTAGTAACATCATCATCGACAAAACCAACTAACCCGCCTAAATCTTTTCTCTTCTCCATCTCTCGGCAAATAACCTCTCCTGCATCCCCTGCCCCTACAATTAATATCCGTTTCTCCCTTCTCTTAAGAGGCACTCTTTTTTCCCAATATAATCTCCAGATTAACTTACTTCCTCCAATTAAAGAGACACTGATGAACCAGGTTAAAGCCTTTACTGTCCAGGGGAAATATATTCCCATTACTATATTAAAATATAATATCAAAGCCACAACCGTAACTGTAACCGTCTCAGCAATTAAAAAAAGATCCCTAATGCTTATATATGCCCAGATTCTGCTGTACAATTTAAAAACTATAGCAAATATAATATAAAAAAGAGAAAGATATAGAAAAATAATCCTGTATTGATAAAGATTCTCTCCCCAATTCCTTCCAAACCTCAATATAATCGAAAAAATAAAAGCGATATTTATTGAAAATAGATCAAAACAAATCCAAAAAAATCTCCTAAAATATTTTTCCATATATCATCTTTTCCTTTGCGGATAATATAATGTGAAACAAAAATAAAAAACCAGATTTTCTACGCCTGACCTGTACTTAATATTATATATAAGTCTTAGTCATGATTTCACTCAGTAGAAAACCTGATTTTCTTCAAAAAAAGACCCTATATTTTCTGTCCCAACAAATTGGGAAAGAAAAATAAAGGTGCCTGGCACTATTTTTTCATTTAACAAAAAAACGCAGAAACCATTATATTTCTGCGTTTTAACACCACTCTATTTTTACCTTAAACAACCAAAAACTGTATTTATACTAACGACTATTTCAGCATATCCCTATTTGGCTGGTAACTTGGTATCATCTCCTGAAGCTTCCGGATAATTCCTTCCGAATCCATCTCCTTCGCCAGCACTTCCAACTCCGTAATGTCTTTCTCTAACTTCTCCTCATCAACTTCTTCAACTTTAGCAATAAAAATCTTTTTATGACCGCTATTTCCCAGTTCTCCACTTCTCTCCTCTTCAGTCATCAACTCTTCAAACAATTTCTCTCCTGGCCTTAGCCCTACAATCTTTATCTCTATATCCTCATCGGGTACGAATCCAGATAAACGGATCAATTCTTTAGCCAGGTCCAGCACCTTTATGGGCTCTCCCATATCCAGCACAAATACTTCTCCGCCCTTACCCAGCGCCCCAGCCTGAATCACCAATTGACTTGCCTCAGGCAGAGTCATAAAATACCTCTTTACTTCTCTATCAGTTACGGTAACCGGTCCTCCCTCAGCGATCTGCTGCTTAAACATCGGGACAACACTGCCATTGCTTTCCAATACATTTCCAAAACGAACTGCTACAAATTTAGTTTTATTTTTGCTTTCCTCTATTCCCGCTTTCCTACTTCCCAGATCTTTTACTACCATCTCTGCCACCTGCTTACTGGCCCCCATCACACTGGTAGGATTAATGGCTTTATCAGTAGAAATCATTACAACCCTTTCCGTCCCATACATATCTGCCAGCTCCGCCACATTTTTAGTTCCAATAATATTATTCATTACTGCCTCATCGGGATGGTATTCCATCATGGGGACATGCTTATGGGCTGCCGAATGAAAAACCACCTCTGGCTTATACTTCTTAAATATTTTATTCATCTTATCTCTATCTCTTATATCTGCCACTACCGGCACAACTTTCATATCCGCCCTCACACTCTTTATATCTTCCTCTTCCATTCCAAGCAATTTTCCCTCAAGTTCAAGATTTATATGAAAAAGGCCATTTTCACTATGATCTAATAAAATCAAGCTCTTCGGCTTAAACTTGCAAATTTGCCTGGCCAGCTCTCCTCCTATTGAGCCTCCCCCTCCGGTCACCATCACTCTCTTGCCTTCTAAATACTCGTAAATTTCCTCTAAGTTTAAATCTACCGGCTCTCTCCCCAATAAATCTTCAATCCTTACCTCCCTAATCCGAGAAACACTGACCTCGCCATCTACTAACTCATATAGTCCGGGTAATATTTTTACCTTTAGTTTCTTATTTTTTATATTATCGACAATTCTCTTAATTTGTTTGCCCCTTGCAGTAGGAATAGCAATAATAACCGTATTAATCCGTTCTTTTTCCAAAATATCATTTATTTCTTTAACGCTTCCAAAAATTAATTTATTATGAATTCTCTGTCCGATCTTCTCCTTATCATCATCAATAAAACCGATCAAAGTACCTAAATCACATCTTTTTATTATCTCGCGGGCAATAACCTCTCCAGCATCTCCAGCCCCTACAATTAATACTCTCTCCCCTTCCCTTTTAAAACCACTTTTCCTTTCCCAATATAATCTCCAAATTAATTTATTTCCTCCAATAAAGGCTAAAATAAAAAACCAGGTTAAAGCCTTTACAGTCCAAGGGATATAAATTCCAATTACTAAATTTAAATATAATAATGATATAATCATCGCCGCTGTAACAGTCCAAGTAATTAAAAAAAGGTCCTTGATACTAATATACCTCCAAAGTCTATTGTACAATTTAAATAGTATAGCAAAGATAATATAAGATATAGAAAAATAAACACATAGTCCTGTTAATTGATAAAAGTGTGATACCCAATCTCGCCCAAATCTTAATATTAATGAAAGAACAAAAGCAAAATTTATAAGTAATAAATCCTGAACCACCCAATAAATTTTTCTATAAAATTTCCCCACTTTTTCCTCCTCTCATTACCAATAATATTTTTGCTTCTTACCCTTGTCCTAATTTTAAACTTGTAACCTACTATCCTTCCTTTTTCACTAAAAACGAAAAACTATAAACTAAAAACCAAAACTCTACTGCGTACTTCCTATATACGACATATGTATTTTATATTCCTTCTTTTTCGCAAAAATATTTTCCGTATTACAAAACTATTTTTTTCATATTATGAAACAATAAAAAACTGGCTTTAAAATTAAAAGATGAGGAGATGAAAATAAATTAATATTTAATAGACAGGCACCTCGCCTGTCTATTCTATCCTTGAGAGTGTAAATGTAATATAAAAGAGGACTGGCTACTTTTCGTAACAAAAAAGTTGCCTGGCACCTTTTGGCAACTTTTTGAGAAAGGAGTGAATTAATGGATGCCAAAATACTATCACTACTCTGAATCAGCAGAATCGGGAATATTATTTTCTGCGTTTCTCAGAAGTGCAAAAAGAATTATCCGGAATAAAGGTAGAACTGGGTAAAATTGAATAGAACCATTAACAAAAGGGGACTGGCTACTTTTGATAATAAAAAGTAGCTCGTCCCCTTTTATCCCCTTTTTATCTTTCACTTGTTAACTATATTCTTCTCTCTTTATCTTATCTGCTATAAAGACTTACTCTTCAGCCAATTAAGTATTTCCTTTTTAAAAGCATTAAAAAGTTCTAATTTTTCCAACAAATATTGATACACTCTCCTGCGGTCAATTTCCCCGTATTCATGAACTAATATGTTTCTAAAACCTGCTATACCCTCTAATCTTAAGGCTAAATTTTTAGAAATAATCTTTTTCCTAAAAAGAATAGAAACTGCTTCTTGATTATCTTCCGGTTTTTCCCAGGCTTCCTCAATAATCACCAAATTTAAAGTATCCAGGACCACTTGACAACTCAATTGTAAGTAGCGCTCCGCCAATCCATAAAGATGAAAGTCTTCCAAAAACTCCTCTGGACTTTTTATTTCTTTTTTTAATTTCTTAAGATTGCTAAGGTATCCATCTAATTGTTGCAACTTTTCGAAGATTTTTTGCTGGGTTATCTCGCTCATAGGGCCTCCTTAAGAGACCTTTGGAGGTAAGCTTCATTGTATTCTTTAATAAAAGGTCGAAAATCATAATATTCCTGCATAGTTTTTAATTCAAAGTCAATCCTCTGGGTATGATCTCTCTCTAAAATTATCTCTCCTTCTTTAATAATAACGAATTTGAAAAATATTGATCTTACTTCATTAAGAATAATTACTTCAACCCTCTTTTTTAAAAGGGATTGAATCTTCTCTATTAAGAAAAGGCGTTTTTTAAAAAAATCTTTGACCTCTTTCTCCTCAAGGTAAAAAGCCAGATCTATATCGCTTTCTAAATTGGTCTTTCCCAAAGCCATCGAACCAAAAAGATAACCAAAAAGGATGCCTTTTTCTTCTTCCAAAAATAATTTTAATTTATCTTCAATTTTAGAAATATCCTTCTCCATAGTTTATCTACCTTTCCATAGTTCATCTACCTTTACGACCCATACGTAATTATAACACATACTAAAAAATTAAAATAGCACCAACCTATAATGGCGGGTCTAATGAATTCGAATACTTATCTTTCGTATCGACAGATTTATGCAGGAGATAGTACTTGCCCAAAAAGATGGTTATCGGCAGATCTTAGAGAATACTAAAGAGATTCACAACACTATCACCACACTAAATCAACAAAACCGAGAATATTATTCTCTGCGCTTCTCAGAAGTGCAGAAAGAACTCTCTGGAATGAAGGTAGAGCTAGGTTCACCCCGTTAAATGATTTCTATTATATAGAGTTCAATAAAAGAGGACAGGCTACTTGTATATAACAAAAAGTAGCCTGTCCTCTTTTATGACGTATTTTATTTCTCTATTTTGTATTCAACTCCATAATTTCCTTCAGTATTTGTTTTATGTGAAGTATCATTCTTTTTTCCAACTTACCAATTTTATGTTTCAAGCGTCTTTTATCAATTGACCTTAACTGAAAAACTAAAGCGACAGAAGATGAGGAAAGATTATTTAATTTATCCGGTTCTATCAGAAAAGTAAAAGGGAAGATACACATCCATCAATAGTAGGAATTTCAACAAGATAAACATCACCTATTTTCACTATAATTTCCTTTCAAAATTAACAAATGCCTCGTCGCTAAGTTTATCCCATTCTCTAAATTCCTTGTTTAGCCCTACACTCTCTTTTCTTTGCTTAATAATAGAATTTTTAAAAATACGAATAATTTTAAGGAGATTGGATATCTGCTCCTCTGGCAAATCTTTAACTTCCTCTAAAATTTTTTTCTGATAAACTAATGTCTTCATTTCTTTTGTCCCCCCAATATTGGTTGAATTTTATCCCACTATTTCCACTCCATCAGAAGATTTATTATCTTTTTCTATTTTAACACTTATATTATATCACAAATCTAAAATAGAAATAATAAATAATTATCTAGATAGAATGCCATTGTGAGCCCGTTTATCGTAGGACAGGCATCTCGCCTGTCTATTAATTGTTTCCTCCCCCGTTAAATGTAATATAAAAGGGGACTGGCTACTTTTTGTAACAAAAAAGTCCCCTATCCCCTTTTTCTGTATTTCTTTTCTTTTCTTCGCTCGATACTCGGTACTATTTTTTGCTCGATACTATATGCTGTTTTTATATCTTATATTCTAATTGGCCAATTAGTTAATTAATTTATACCCGCATGTAAGCCTGCGAACTGAAAACCAAAAACTAAAAACTAATAACGGATTTACCTACTGGTAAATCCTAAAAAGGGAGGTGATTTTATGGTCAAATTTTCGCTCTTCTCTTCATCTTAGATATGCAATAGAAGTCATTCTACTATTTGTTCTAGTTTCTAATTACAAAAAGATAAAAAGAAAGGAAATGTACTAATGTCTAAATTAATGAAAATTAAAGATTTAAAGAATTATGGTATCCCCTCTTATTTTATAAAGATTTGGGAGAAAAATAACTCTCCGTATTTACTGCCCCTGCAGGAAGATGCGGTTAAAAATTATGGGATTTTGGATTATAATAAAAATCAAAATCTCTTAGTTATTGCTCCTACCTCCTCCGGCAAAACCTTCATCGGAGAGATGGCAGCCATCTCCCGGGTAACCCACCAGAAAAAAATCATCTACTTGGTCCCCTTAAGATCCCCGGCCGAAGAAAAATACCGACACTTTAAAAACCTTTACAACAGCCATGGATCAGAAACGGTAATCTCTACCCGTAATCACAGAGAAGAAGACTACCGCATAATCCGGGGAACTTATAAAATAGCGGTAATGGCGTACGAGAAATTCAACTACTTTCTCCTGAAATATCCTAAATTATTAGACGATGTCTCCCTGGTAGTTATAGATGAGATGCAAGCCATCAACAATCCGAAATGGGGTCCTCTCCTGGAAGATATAATAGAACACCTGCACAAAAAAGATTTACCAGATCTAAAGATTATCGGCCTTTCCGCCTTTATAGAAAACCAGAAAGCCCTCTTGAAATGGTTTCCCGCCCAAACCCGAACACTTCTTTCTTATCAATACCCGGTAAAGCTGCGCAAGGGAATAGTAAGAGATGGTACCTTCAAATATATTACTTCCCATAAAAAGAATAACTGCATTTTCCGAAAAGAAATATTCTTCAAGCCAAAATCGGTTCGCGACAACTGTTTTGAAGATTATCTTTTAGAGACTCTCAAATATCTTATAAATCAGGGAGAACCGACCTTGATATTTTTTGCTACCTGCGCCGAGACCCGCCACTGGACTAAATGGCTGGCCTCCCGCTTAAAATTCCCAACCCCAGCCTCAACCCCTTCCTCCCCCTCCCCATCCTCTTCCGCCCTAAAAGACCTCGCAAAAATGGAAGAGACCCTATCCCGTGATGAACTACTAAAACCATTAGAAAAAGGTATTGCCTTTTATAATCAGGACCTCTCCTATGAAGAAAGAAATCTAATTGAAACTTATCTTAAAAAGGGAGAGATAAAAATTATCTGTGCTACTACTACTCTGGCAATGGACCTCAATCTACCCTTCAAAAATGTCATCATTCCCCTGGATAAAATGCACGATGACAACAATGATGAAGACTATCTCCACAATTATCGAACCAGCATTAACTTTGCCGACATTGAAAATATGGGAGGAAGAGCCGGGATATTAAATATTGGAAATCACCAAAACTCCACCCCAAAAAAACAGAAATTTGGCAGAGTGATCTTTTTAGCTCATTCCCTCATCTCTGAGACTGCCTACGAAAATCTTTACTTTAAATTCTTAAAAAACAACAACCCTAATAACAACAATGATAATACATCGACCGAACATTTATTGAAAAAAGAAAAAGACCTGCCCACTTACCTATTAAGACTTCTGCTAAAATATAATTTAAAACCAAAAAAGCTAAAAAAATATTTTAAAAAAAACACTCCTTCCGGTTATTGGCGCTTTATTTTCCCTAAAGGAAATATCGATGAAGAAATAAATAATTGCCTGAACGTCTTAAAGGAAAACAAACTTACCAAAGAAGACAATAATGGCATTTTATCTCTCACCCCTAACGGCATCCTGATAGCTACCAAAAGAATTAAAGTAGAAACTTTTCTTTTTCTTAAAACCTGGATGAACTACAGTAAGAAAGGAGAAATCAGTAATCTGGAGATACTCTATCTCTTATCCCAAACACCGGATGGTAAAGAATTACCCATCCCCTTTTACCATCCCTCTATAAATGATTATAAGAAAGATAAATACAAATGCGACCGGGAAGAAATTCATGCGGAGAGAATATTACAACTAATCTTCCAACAGAATGAACAGGATAAAAAACTCTATCAGAATAAAATTATCCTAAAAAACTGTAAACAAGATGAAATATTCTCTTTACCGGAACACCTATCTTTCAAGAAGACTCTCCTATTATATGATTGGATAACCGGAGTTAAAAATGTGAAAACCATCGAACAGGAATATAATCTTTACCAAGGTGCTATCTACAGATTAAGAGAAGGCTTTTTCTGGTTAGCCCATTGCCTGGCTGCTATAGCAGAAAATACAAACTGGAAGAAAAAAAGAAAAGAAGATTTAGACCAAATAAAACTCTTATCCAACCGGCTAATTCTTTCCTCCTTTCCTTCTAATAACTCGCAACTTGCACCTCGCACCTTGCAACCTGAATCTCTCATTTCTTCCCCTCCCCCTCAACCTGAAACCCGTAACCCGAAACCTGTAACTATCCTAGAAATTGATTCCCACCGCCCGGACAAAATCATCTTCATGGGGAAAAAGATTGAGGTAACCGCCAAAGAATTTTCCTTAATTCATCTCTTAGCCCAACACAATGGGCAGGTAATGAGCTATGAAGATATTATAAAGAAATTATGGGGAGCCGAAACCGAAGCAATCTATACCCGAATAATTCAGCATATATACAAATTTAGAAAAAATATTTTAGATGCAATTGGCAATAACAAAACAAACAAAGAAAAAGTTAAAGATATATTTAAAGTAGTACCCGGAAGAGGTGTGATGTTAAATGTAAATGATAAGGAACTAAAAATAAATTGAAAATAAATCAAAAACAAATGGAAAACAAATGGAAATCTTATTACAACAAATTTTTTCTATGTAATTATATTAGTCGACCAACCAGAAATGTCATTGCGACCGCAGGGAGCGCGGCAATCTCTAAAATGTAGGGGTTCGATTCATCGAACCCGTCTGAGGAGGAATTATGGAAAGAGAAAAACTAAATAACCAAAACAACCTGCGCCAAGCGGGAAAAGAAGGCTACATCATTGTCCCCAACTACTTCCTAAGGGAATGGGTCAAGGTATTAGGAATAGGACCCGCCCTACTCTATCTCCTTTTGCTTTCCTATTGTCATAAAGAAAAAGATATTGCCTGGCCAACTCTAACTACCCTAAGCAGCAAATTAGGCATATCCAAAAATAGCCTGCTCAGCTATCGAAAGATTCTTCTTAAATATGGGCTGATTAACAAGATAGTAAAAAGAAGAACTACTCAAGGGAATTATCAATCTAATTTCTATAAAATTACCTCCATGGAGGGTGCAAAAATTGAACCCCGCCAGGTTCATATTTTGGGAGAGGGTGGTGCAAATATTGCACCCGGGGTGGTTCAAAATTTGCACCCTAACAATAACAATCTTAAACATTACCAAGGCAACAACAACAAAGAGGGAGAAGATGATGTTGCTGCTGTTACTAATTTTAAAAAATTAAAAAAGAAAGGAGAAGAAAAGATGCAGGCAATTAAAGAACAGTTAATGGATTTAGATTTTAAAGAAAGCTTCATTGAGAAATTGCTTAAAGATTATTCCCCAAGAAAGATTGAGGAGAAAATAGACCTGCTTCTTATCAAGAGAAACATCCAGAACCCTGCCGGCTGGCTGATGGCGTCTTTGAAGTATGATTATCAGAGCCCAGAGCAGGAAGAAAGAGTACAGGAAGAAGAGATTGAAGAGATGGGAAAGATAAGAATTGAGAATAAGAAAGAAGCCTCATCCCGGGAAAAGGCCCTGGAGATGATCAGAAAGACCAGAGAAATGCTGGCTAATCTGCAAAAGAAGGAGGAAATGTGTAATGGAATTAAAAGAATTAATCACTAAGGCTAAACAAAAAGACCTAAAAGCCATGGAGGAACTATTTAATCAATTTAAACCCTTACTAAAATCAAGAACTAAAAAATACTCTCGCTATGGGCTTGAGTATGATGATGTCTTTCAGCAAGCCTCCCTACTCTTTATCCTGGCTGTTTATGATTATAAAGAACAGCCTCCGGTTACTTTTGCCGGTTACCTAAAGAAAGTTATAGACTGGAGGCTATGGCTCTATTATCAGAAATATCTTAAACAAAAAATAGAAATCTCCTCTGGTCTAAAACCAAAAGAACCCCACCGGTAGAGCATGAATCTCCCCTGTCTACTTCTTATCCCCTCTCCCCTCGGAGGGAGAGGGTTAGGGTGAGGGGGAATACACTATGCGCTAAACGCTACCCGCTATAGGTTAAAACATCTTGCATCTTGTATTTATACTAACGACTATTCACTATTCACTAACGACTATTTTCGACGAAGGAGAAAATAATTGGATAGATTGGAAAATATCTTGATCAATATAGACCTGGAAAAAGGCTACAATCTTCTAACTAAAAGAGAAAGAAAAATTATCAGTCTTTATTATTTAGCAGGATATACCGATGAAGAGATATCTAAATTTTATGGAATTAGCCGACAAATAATTTCTCGTCTTCGAGGAAAGGGAATTTCCAAATTAAAAAAATTTTAAATATTTTTAGTTAGGGTGCTGCAAAATCACCTTTTTTTCTTTTCTATATAAGTAGAGGGGTAAATTAGTCGTCAGTAAATGTAGGGGTTCGATTCATCGAACCCGTCTTTTCGGGGCGGATGAATCCGCCCCCTACATAATTGGTAAATCAGTAAATTAACTTATTGCTAAATTTTTAATTACTCATTACTCCTCACTTATTACGCAATTAACCAGCAGGTTAATTGCTAGAAAGGAGGTGAAAAATAAATGGCCACAGTAGTAACAGTTCCCCGTGATTCAAGCCTACAGTTAAGATTGGTAGTAGGCACCAATCCTGAAACCGGAGCACCTATCATTAATAGCAAGACTTTTAGTAAGATCAAATCTACTGCTATTGAACAGGATGCCTATGATGTAGCTAATGCTTTAGTGGACTTGCAGAAGTATACCGTAGATGAAATCAGATTCGAAAAAGAATCCCAACTAACGGAATAGTCGTTAGTGAATAGTGAATAGTCGTTAGCCAGAAAAAACAAGAAAGCAAAAATTAAAAATAAATTAATCAATTAACCTTCCTCGTGGGAAATGTAGGGGTTCGATTTATCGAACCCGTAAAACTCCGGGGCGGATGAATCCGCCTCCTACGTAATTGGTCAATCGGTCAATTGGTAAATTGGTTAATTGATGAGGAGGTGAAAAAAATATAATGGCAACCGAATTAGGAGATGTAACCAGTTATAAAAGACTGTATATGCAGTTTAGAGATAGTGCAGCTAAAACCATCAATCTGACCTTGAATAACCCCAAGAACGTAGATGATGGAGACTATGTGGACTTTGCGGCTCAAGATGTGGCTATTGAGGGAGTGATGGATACGATAATCACTAAGAACATCTTCCATAATAACGGTAATGACTTAGTAGCTAAAGTAAATGCAAGAATCCTTGATTATAAGTCTACTGATGTTATGGATGTTTAGCAAAAAGGGCTAAGCCCCTTTTGCGGTTAGCTGGTTAGTTAGTTAACCAGTTAATCCGAAGGTAGGGGCTCGATTCATCGAGCCCGGTATTACGGGGCGGATAAATCCGCCCCCTACCCTTTCACCACGGCACGCCGTGGTGCTACCAAATACTTACAACTTCAATTGGTAAATTAGTAAATTGGAGAATTGGTAAATTAACAAATGAGTGAAAGGAGTTTGTTCCATGTTAGAAGCAATCTTAAGTAAATACTTACTTAATGCCTTACTATTATCTCTCGTCTCTATCTTTTATAGTTTCCTGAAAAATAAATTAGGAGAAGATAGAGCAAGTACTATAAAAGAAGCCATCCTTTCCACTATGCTCTGGGCAGAAGAAGAATTAGGGATAGGAAAGGGTAATCAAAAATGGGAGATAGCCTGGAAGAAGTTAATAGAGATACTGTCTGATAAGAATATTAAATTAAGAAAATCTGAAGAAAAAGCAGTAAAAACCATGATGAAAGCCAACGTAGGCAGAATTAACCGCCAGACTTATGATGTCCTGCTGAAGAGAAAATTAATAAAAGAGAAAGGCCCTATCCAGCAGTCACTGCCGACCAAATAACCTCCCGTAGGACAGGCGTCTCGCCTGTCTATTTAATTGTAGGGGTTCGATTTATCGAACCCGTCTGTTTCGGGGCGGATGAATCCGCCCCCTACCACTTGCAACTTGTAACTTGCAACTTGCAACTATTTTCGACGAAAGGAGAAAATAAAATGCAAATGCTAAACCAAATTAACGATATAATCATCTCCCCATACTTCAAGCTATCTGAATTTGCCTGCCCCTGTTGTAAGCGAGTTATGCTTCATCCTAAGCTGCTGGTTAAACTAATAGAATTAAGAAAAATATTAGAAAGACCAGTTTATATTACTTCCGGTTATCGTTGTCCAAGATATAATCAAAAAATTGGAGGAGTAGTAAATAGCTACCACTGTATTGGATTGGCAGCAGATATTAAAGTAAAAGATATCAACTTAATTGAACTTTTAGAAATATGCGAGAATATAGATTTTGCAGGGATCGGGTTTTATGAGAAGAAGGACTTCCTGCATCTGGATGTGCGGCCAACTAAAAAAGCCAGATGGAGAGAATTGTAGAGACACGGCGTGCCGTGTCTTCTTTTTCACCACGGCACGCCGTGGTGCTACACTTGTATCTTGTATCTTGAAACCAAAAACTAAAAACCAATAACTAAAAACTGAATTTGAAGGGAGCAAAGCAATGGATGTTAAAACATTGTCTGAAGTGATCGCCAATCAGGGCTTCCCTATCGCCCTGTCCATACTCTTAATTTTTCGCATCGACAGATTTATGCATGAGATAGTAATTGCCCAAAAAGATGGTTATCGTCAGATCTTAGAAAATACCAAAGAAATACACAATACTATAACCACCCTAAATCAGCAAAACCGTGAATATTATTCTCTACGCTTCTCCGAGGTTCAGAAAGAACTCTCCGCAATAAAAGTAGGATTGGGCCCGCCCTGTTAAATTCTCTTATTTACACAGGGTTCACCCCGTTAAAACAAAAATGGGGACTGGCTACTTTTTTGATTTAAAAAGTTGCCTGTCCCCTTTTCTTTCCTTTTTCTCCTTTTCTTTCCTTTTTCTCCCGAGTGGTAATAGGAAATTGATTTGCTGATACAATCATAAGGAAAAGTGAATCTTTTAGTCTGTCTTATTTGTTCTTTAACTTATAAACAACTCCTCAATAATCTTTTTCTTATCAACCTTTAAGTAATTAGCTATATCATTTAATATATTATTTAAAGTTCCAATTTTAATGGGATTATGATCAGGTATAGTAATCTTGTGTTCTTTATCTTTATATTTAGATATAAGTCTCATATGACTTGCCGATTCTCTAATAATTTTATATCCGTACTTCTCCAGTAATTTTGCTAATTTTCTACCAGAAATATCTCTTGGAATTTTAGGCACAAGCGAATTTCTCCTCCTTAATTATATGCAAATAGACAAAAAGTGGCATTTCTTTTTTATCAAAATGACATTTTAAAGCATCTTTAATATTTTCTTTGAGTTCTTCTAAAGTATCTCCTTCTGTAAAAATAGAATATCCAAGAGCTTGGGCAGTATATCCTTTTTCTGGATCTTCTTCGCCAACAAACATTATTTCTTTAAGTTTCATTTTTAAACCTCCTCTGCCATTTTCGTTAAATATTCTTTATCCCCTCTCATCTTTCACTCCTTCTTCCTGCTCAAACACACCTAAAATTTTAAACCAGTTTAATCTTTTTACTTAATACTGTATAGTATGTAATAAGTTATCTACCATACAGGATTAATATATCTATTTACTTTTATTTTTATTATAGCATACCTTAAAAAAATAAAATACCCTCAATTTTACCCAGTCTTAGGTATTATTTTTCCACCACTCTTAATCAACAAAATCGGGAATACTATTCCCTGCGCTTCTCCGAGGTTCAAAAAGAACTCTCCGCAATAAAAGTAGGATTGGGCCCGCCCTGTTAAATTCTCTTATTTACACAGGGTTCACCCCGTTAAAGCAAAAAAGGGGAAGCAAAAAAGGGGACTGGCTACTTTTTAAATCAAAAAAGTAGCCAGTCCCCTTTTTTGCTTTTTACTTTTTACTTCCCAAATTATAATCTATTAAATTTATCTACACTCAAACCAGCCTGTCTAATTAACTTCTTTAAAATGCCTATGCCAAGTTCTCTTTGCAAAGGAATTGATAAAGTATATTGATAATCAGCTTTAACCATCATCATATGAGAGCCTTTCTGCCGATTTACTCTCCATCCTGCTCTCCTAAACTTTTTAACAGCTTCAGCCCCTGAGCAAAGCTTAATTGAAGGAGTCATACGGTAACCTCAAATACCTGAGCATTACCTTTTTTTGCTTTATCGTTCATCACCTCTAACCAACCTTCAATAGCCTCCGTAATATTTCTTTTTAACTCTTCAATGGTTTTGCCTTGACTAAAACATCCGGGTAAAGCAGGTACTTCCCCCACATAATAACCAGATTCGTCCTTTTCTACAATAATTTCCAATATCATTTTTCCACCTTCTTAGATAAAATTTAATTCTTAAAGTCCAATATTCATTTATACATTCCTCAATTATGTTGCTTTCTGAAATATTATACCATAAATCGAAAATATAAATAACTTCTTGCTAAATTACAAACATATTTATAATGGTAAAGAGGATTTTGTAGAGATATGACGTGCTGTGTCTATGTATTATCCCCTCTCCCCTCGGAGGGAGAGGGTTAGGGTGAGGGGGAATTCACTGTAAACTGCAAACTAAAAACCGAAAACTAATAACTAAAAACCATATTTATATCTTGCATCTTGCAACTTGCAACTTGCAACCTTCTTTATCTTTTCTTCACTCGATACTATATACTTGATACTATATACTGTTTTTTGCATCTCGCACCTTGCAACCTGTGTTTTAAAGTAGTCCCCTTTTATGCCTATCCTTTTTATAACTTTTATGCTATTCAATCCTCATGAGAGAATTATCTATTTCTTCTTTAAATTCAGAATAAAGGTCAGAGGCATTATTTATCAGAGGCTCTAATTTCGCTTCATCCAAGAGGAAACCATTAGCCATATAATACCAACCCATCTTTTTCTATAAGTCTATTAAATTGACAATCTCTGCTTAGATCGATAACATCCACCGGTTTAGATAAATCCCTATATAATTCCCAACAAAAATCGAAGAATAACTCAGGGGCTACACCCTGGACACCTACATCTATATCTCTGGCCTCAGTTCTTTCTTTCGATGAGCCGAAAAGAATAATCTTTTTCAATTTGTACTTCTTGGCATATTTCAATATTATGCTCATATCATTTTCGGATATCATCTTTCACTCCTTCTTCCCGCTCAAACACACCTAAAATTTTAAACCAGTTTAATCTTTTTACTTAATATATCTATTTTCTTTTTAATTTATTATAACACATATTAAAAAAATAAAATATCATTACCTTATTACGGTCGCCACTAAAGTTATCATAGTTATTATTCTTTAATCCTTCCTTTATCTACCGCCTGGTACCTTTCTATAATCTACACTTTATTATCTGGTTTTACCTGTTTTATTCATAAAAAACATTATCATGTATATCGTATCGAATATTGCGTTAAGAGAAAAAAGGAAATTAAGAAAAAATATAAAAACAAAAGTAATAATTATTCTTTTATCTTACTACTCCACAAAAGTTTATATTAACCGAATAAGTACATTTTTAATAAAAAGATATGTATTTTTTTATTGACAGGCATCATATTTTGTGATATTCTATGCATAGAGGTGATGCATAATGAGGACTACTATTGATATAGATAAAAATCTTATCGAAGAAGCATTAAAATTATCTAAAATAAGCACTAAAAAAGAATTAATTAATCTTTCCTTAAAAGAATTTATCAGAAAAAAACATTTGGAAAAGTTAAAAAATAGATTAGGAAACTGTGACCTGAATATTGACCTTTCTTCTCTAAAAGAAATGAGAAAAGATGAATAGAGAAAATAAACTATTTTTAATTGATACTTCAGCCTGGATTTTAGGTTTAAAAAGAAATTCTTCAGTTCAGATAAAAAATATATTAATGGAAATATTGGATAAAGACCAATCTGCTACTACCGGTATAATCATATTAGAACTTTTACAGGGAACAAAAACAAAAAAAGAGTATGAAGAGATTTTTTCAGATTTATCAGCTCTTCATTATTTTGAAGAAAATAAAGAGATATGGAAAAAAGCCTCACTACTTGGATTTGAACTTCGGAGAAAAGGAAAAACTATTCCCTCTACTGATCTTCTAATTGCAAGTATTTCCCTTTATTATGATCTTGATATTCTTCATGCAGATAATCATTTCGAAATAATTAAATTATATTCAAACCTAAAAACAACAGATTTGAATAAAATATAATTCTTCCCCTTTCTCATTTTTCTTTATTTATTCTTTAAGGATCCCGGCACTAAAGTTTACATTTATGACAACTTTGGTGCCTGGCACAAAACTTGCCATTCCCGCGGTCTTTTATGCTCGCCTCGTGAAGCCTTGCTTCACTGGGGTCATTCCCACGAAGGTGGAAATCCATTATCTCCTCCCCCCTCGGAGGGAGAGGGTTAGGGTGAGGGGGAATCCACTGTAAACTGCAAACTAAAAACCGAAAACTGATTTTTCTCGTCTAAAAACCAAAAACTAATAACTAAAAACCTGCATTTTAATACTAACGACTAATCTCGATTCCCTCCTTCAACTTCTCCACCACATAATCTATCTGCTCTTCCTTCAAACTATTAAAAAACGGCAAGGCAATTGTCCTTCCCGCCACATCTTCTGTAATTGGTCAATTGGTAGATTGGCAAATTGGTATTTCAAAACGTCTCCGAAGAACTAAAACGCATAATTGCAGTTTTTATAATAATCTTAATATCTAACCATAAACTCATATGTTCAACATAATATTTATCACACTTTACCTTTGCTACTAAATCCTCTCCACCCGTTTTCATTATCTGAGCATATCCAGCAATACCTGGTTTAATCTTATGAATCCCCGCCTCTGTTCTCATTTTAATCAAATCATACTGCGTATAATGAGGAGGCCTGGGACCAACTAAGCTCATCTCTCCCCTTACCACATTAAATAAATTGGGCAGTTCATCTATAGTAAATCGCCTAATTATTCTCCCTGCTCTGGTAACATACGAACTTTCTTCTCCTAAATCCTCTTTTGCTCCATCAGGCGTCCCCACATTCATGCTCCTAAATTTATAAACCATAAAAGTTTTATTATCTTTCCCTACTCTCTTTTGCTTAAAAAAAACAGACCCTGGAGAATCTAACTTTATCAAAATCCCAACTACCACAAACAAAGGAGCTAAAACAATCAATAAAATTATAGAGAAAAACAAATCAAATACTCTTTTTATCATCTTCTAATATCTTTCTATCTTTCAATATAGTATTTTCAAGTTTTTTATGAGCAATATAAATAAATTATAATCTATCTTATTGAAATTAACTACTTCTGTACCAATCTACAGATTCCTTTAAACCCTGCTCTAAGTTAAATATAGGTTTAAATCCCAATATCTTTTTAGCTTTATCGCTCGAATAACAATTGTCAGAACCGATTGTTTTTATAAGTTTAGATAGTGTTATATTTATATTTTGTTTTTCTATAACTTTTCCTAAGGATAAAGGTATTTTAAAACGCAATGTAGAAACATCCAACATTTTTTCTAATGTATCCAATATTTCACAAAAAGTATAGGAATTTTCCCCAATATTAAAAACCTCTCCCACCGCTTCATCTCGTATTGCGGCCAATATTACTGCCTGAATTACATCATCAATATATATCATTGTTTTTCTATTCTTTCCTTTTCCTACCATAGCACTGAGATGCTTTCGAATAAGTTTCGCCAATAATTGTAAATTCCCATGATCATATGTACCATAAACACTGGTCAATCTCAAAATAATTATGGGAAGATTATATTTTTGGTAAGCTTTAATTAAAATATTCTCTGCTTCTAATTTTGTCTTGCCGTAGGTAGTGGATGGAGTATGTATCTCCGTTTCATCAATAGTCCGCTCTTCTGTATCACCATAAACAGAGACTGTACTAAAAAATAGTAATTTCTCAACATTATTTTTTAAAGCAAGTTCTGATAATTTTTCTGTAAGATTAACGTTTATTAATCTATGCTGTTTTACATCTTTTTCCAACCGGTCATGAACTTTTGCTGCTAAATGAAATATAACATCTATTTTGTAATTTAAAAAAAGATTAATTAAAAAATCATCTTTCGCTAAATCACCACTAACTTTTATTAGCAATTTGTTTTTTGGTAATCTATTTAAAAGTTTAAAATTTCTGCCGACAGCAATTACATTACAATTTTGTTCAAGAAGCTTTTTAGTTAAATGATAACCTATAAATCCAGTTGCACCAGTAACCAAAACATTTTTACTTATTAAACTCATTATTATTAACTTCCTATCTTAACAACTTTTTCGTACACATTATTATTCATTCTATTTCCAATATTCCTGCCCTCTTTAAACGAGGGATTTATTATAAGATAGAAAATAAAACAAACCGTAAATGGGCTATAAATATCAAAAAATACCTTGACATCCCTTTAATTATTATCGTAATTATAAAGGTAATAAAACTCCTAAACACTCACAATTCAATATTTTCTAAAATTTCATAATATTTTTTCGTCATCTGACTACGTGTAAAATGCTTTTCAAAATACCTTCTCGAATTTTCTCCCATAATTTTTAATATTTCAGGATTCTCATAAATATATTTTATTTTTTTCACCAAACTTTCTACATCACCTTGATCTACCCTAAAACCACATTTAGCATTTTTAATGATATCTGCAACTTCACAATCATCACCAACTAAACCTAATACAGCACGGCCACTTGCTAATATCCCATATGTTTTACACGGTACACCTAATCCCTCAACTCCTTTTTCTAATGCTACAACAGAAATATCAGACGCCGTTAATGAATAAGGTAAATATTCTTTAGGTTGATAAGGTAAGAATTTAACATTTGTTAAATTATTTTCTTGAACGATTTCTTTTAATTTACTCAACCCTCCACCATCACCAATAAATAAAAATAATACCTCTTTAAATTTTTTTAATCTAACCGCAGCACTTATTATAGTCTTTAAATCCTGAAATAACCCGATATTCCCAGAATATAATATTACTAATTTATTTTCCAAATTATATCTTTTTACAAACCAATTAACTTCTTTTTTAAGAGGTAAAATAATTTTTTCATCAGCCCAATTGTGAATAATTTTTATTTTAATATTATCAATCGGCAAATATTTCTTCTCAAGTATTTCTGCCATATATTCCCCTAAAACAATAACTTCTTCTGCATTTTTTAATATCATGTAATTTATTTTATTCCATATCTTTACAATAAAACTATCTTCTTTTAAATAGCCTAATTTTACAGCAATATCAGGATAAATATCGTGGATAAGAAAAACATATTTCTGATTTTTTATTTTTTTAAATAAAAATCCTGCTATTGGTAAAAAGGGAGGATTAGAAACGATAAGTAAAGGATATCTATCTTTTGAAGATAATAATTTAAATATAATAGAAATAAAATAAGATAATGAATTAAGTATTTTACCTAATCTACTATTCTTATTTAAGGTCGTATTAAATAAACGAAATATTTCTATTCCGTGATATATTTCTCTTTTTTTATATTCTTTTATATTTCCATAATAACTTGGCTTCCCAGTATAAACTATAATTTTACATTCATATTTTACTAAATCTTCTGCTAACTCTGTTAAGAGCTGTCCTGTAGAGGCAACTTCAGGATAAAAATACTGGGAAAGAATTACCAACCCTTTATTATTTTTTTTATTCAAATAAAATTACCACCCATACTTATTCTAAAACAAATTTCATTTACATAATTATTCTATTGCTTCAATTTTCTTTTTTTGCTACCTTATACCATTCAATTGTCTTCTTCATCCCTTCCTCGAAATCCATCTTAGCCTTAAAGCCAAACTCCCGCTCTGCGCCACTCGTATCTAATTTCCTTCTGGGTTGTCCATCCGGTTTACTGACATCCCATTTAATCTTTCCTTTAAATCCTACCAACTTGGCAATTAATTCAGCTAAGTCTTTGATAGATATCTCCAAATCAGTACCTAGATTTATCGGGTCACTTTTATTATATTTTTCAGTAGCCAGTAATATCCCCTCTGCGGCATCTTCCACATATAAAAATCCTCTCGTTGGTTTTCCGGTCCCCCAACAAACCACTTCATCTTTACCTTCCTCTACTGCCTCTATAAACTTCCTTATCAAGGCCGGAATAACATGGGAACTCTTAGGGTCAAAATTATCCCCCGGTCCGTATAAATTTAAAGGTAAAAGAAAGATAGAATTAAATCCGTATTGAATTCGATAGGCCTGAGACTGAACTAACATCATCTTTTTGGCTAGGCCATAGGGAGCATTGGTTTCCTCGGGATAACCATTCCATAAGTCCTCTTCCTTAAAAGGAACTGGAGTAAATTTAGGATAGGCACAGATAGTACCGATAGCTACAAATTTATCTACCTTAAACTGCCGAGCATATTCTATAAGCATTGCCCCCATTACCAGATTATCATAAAAAAATTTACCCGGATTTTCTCGATTAGCTCCAATCCCTCCAACTACTGCCGCTAAATGGATCACTATATCAGCTGGATAATCTTTATATAATCTTATAATATTGGCCTCTTTAGTCAAATCATAATCTTCCACCAGAGGTACAAATATATTCTTGCATTCTCGTTCCTTCAACTTCTCCACTACATAGGAACCTAAAAATCCTGCTCCACCGGTAATAATAACTTTTTTATCTTCCCAAAAACTCATAATTTTCTCTCCTTACCCCACCGTCAAATGATTCTCCGTCCAATCAATCCCCTTCTCTTTTAAAATCTTCTTCCCCTCTCCAGGAGAATCCAATCCAATCAATTCCATATCACTATCCACCATTATCTTTACTAATTCTTTAAAGGTTATCCTTGGACTCCAGCTCAGCTCTTTCCTGGCTTTGGAAGAATCAGCCAGCAATAATTCTACCTCCGTAGGTCTAAAGTATCTTGGGTCTATCTCCACATATTCCTTCCAGTCTAATCCTGCATAATTAAAGACTCCTTCTAAAAATTCTTTAACCGAATGAGCCTCTCCCGTACCGATAACATAATCACATGGTTTATCCTGCTGTAACATCATCCACATCGCCTCTACATAATCAGGGGCATAACCCCAGTCTCTCTTGGCATCTAAATTACCTAAATATAATTTCTTATCTTTACACGCTATAATCCGAGCTATTCCTCGGGTAATCTTTCGGGTAACAAAAGTTTCCCCCCTTCTGGAGCTCTCATGGTTGAAAAGTATCCCATTACAGGCAAATATATTATATCCTTCCCGATAATTGGCAGCCATCCAATAGGCATAAACCTTTGCAGCCGCATAAGGACTTCTCGGTCTAAAGGGAGTGTCTTCATTCTGGGGAGCGGGGGCATCACCATACATCTCACTGCTGGAGGCTTGATAATATTTAGTCTTTATCCCACTTCTTCTTACTGCCTCCAGTATTCGAGTAGTCCCCAAGGCCGTGATATCTCCAGTATATTCGGGTATATCAAAACTGACCCGCACATGGCTTTGGGCTCCTAAATGATAAACCTCATCTGGTTTAATATTATAGATAAGATTAGTAAGCTGTCCGGAATCACTAAGGTCTCCATAATGAAGATGTAATCTTACCCCTGCAAGATGAGGATCTTTATAGATATGGTCTATTCTGCTGGTATTAAAGGTGCTGGCCCTTCTGATAATACCATGGATTTCGTATCCTTTGGAAAGCAGAAACTCTGCCAGATAGGAACCATCCTGGCCGGTAATGCCGGTAATAAGAGCTTTTTTCATTGATTAATTCCCCCTTAATAAAAATATAAAACTAATATGTACGAGACAAATAATAATCTTCCAAAACTAAAACATCCATCTTCGTTCTTAAAAAACAATCAATAGCTTCTTCTGGTGTATTAACTATTGGTTCATTCTCATTAAAAGATGTATTTAAAAGAATCGGTACCCCCGTTAATTTATCAAACTCTTTTATCAAATTATAATATTTGGGATTCATTTCATAACTTACCGTCTGCAATCTTCCTGTTCCATCCATATGACAAACAGTTGGAATTAACTCTCTTTTTTCTTCTTTAATATTATATACTTTTTCCATAAAGGGAACGCTTTCGCACCGTTCAAACCACTCTCCAACATTTTCTTCCAATATAACTGGAGCAAAGGGTCTAAACCATTCTCTCTTCTTAATTCGAGAATTTAAAATATCTTTCATTCCATTTTTTCTCGGATCTGCTAAAATTGAGCGATTACCTAAAGCTCTCGGTCCCCACTCAGAACTGCCTTGAAACCAGCCAACAACCTTTCCTTCAGTTAAATCCTTAACTACCCTCTTAATTAATTGCTTATCCTCTAATTCTTCATATTTTATATTTCCTTTATCCAATACTGCTCTAATTTCTTCTTTATCAAAACTTGGGCCCCAAAAAGGTGATTTCATCTCAAATTCTCTTGATTTATTTAAAATTTGATGCCAGAGATAGAAGGCAGCACCGATAGCTCCTCCAGCATCATGAGCTGCAGGCGGAATATAAACATTTTCAAAAGGAGTCCTATCATAAATCTTTCCATTGGCTAAGCTATTTTGTATACATCCTCCAGCTAACGCAATATTCTTTAATCCGGTCTTTTCATATAATTTATTTAAAATATGAAAAAACGCTTCTTCATACATTGCCTGAACTGAAATAGCAATATCTCGAAATCTCTGACTTAACTCCCCATCTTTTTCTCGTGGTTCTCCTAACAAATCAATTAATTTATCAGAAAATATTCTCCCAATTACTGGTTTCTCATTTAACCAGGTCATCTCTACACCTTCACTATCATGTAAAAAATAAGAAGTATCCAATTTAAAAAGTCCATTACTCTGCAACTTAACAATCTTTCTCATTTCATCTAAATAAATTGGTTTACCAAAAGCAGAAAGCCCCATTACCTTATATTCATCTCCATAATTCCAAAAACCTAAAAATTGAGTTAAAGCTGTATAAAATATCCCTAAAGAATGAGGAAATTCTACTATATCTAAAATTTTAATTTTATTTTCTTTTCCAATTCCAATCATTACACTAACAAAATCTCCAAAACCATCTATAGAAACGATACATGCCTCTTTAAAAGGAGATACAAAAAAACTGCTGGCGATATGTGCTCGGTGATGTTCAACATTAACTACATTTGCTTTTATCTCCTTTTCATTAATATCTAATATTTCGGCTAAATTACCTTTTATTCCTTTAACTTTTCCATAATTATTCAATCGTTCCTTTAAAAAGGAAAAATTTGGTTTCTTTGAAAAAATTCTTATAATTTTTTTATGAAATCGAGCTAAAGGATTACGTGAAATAGCAATATAATCAACGTCTCTGATATTAGTACCTGTATAAGAAAGACACCATTTAACTGCTTCACTTGGAAAACCAGCCCAATGTTTTATCCTCCTGATTCTCTCTTCTTCAATCGCAGCTAAAAGTATGCCATTTTTTATTAAAGCTGCTGAAGAATCACCGTGATAAGCATTAATTCCTAGTATTATCATCTTTTACTATCCTTTCTGTTTAAAATTTCTTCATAAACTTTTATCATTTTATCAGCAATTTTATCCCAATGAATTTTTCTAAACCTATTAAAAAGCATCTTTTTTGAGTTTAAATTCAAATAAGTTATAAAAAAATCTTTTTTATATTACTTACAAAAATTAATTATTTTAAAGGTCGCTTTCTAAATAAATACATAATATCATGAAGAATCTTAGCATATTTAGAAAAATAAAAAAAATGGGTCAACTTCTTAGAATTAAAAGCTAATAATGCCGGATAATTCCAAATATTTCGTTTTAAAATAAATTTCTTTTTTAAATGTTCCATATCCCCTATAACTTTAATTCCTTTAGGATCTGAAATAAAACCAAGATTTGCTGCCTCCCTTAAATGCCCTATGTCTCTCCAATTAAATCCCATCATCTCAGATACAGCAATATCAAAAGCACCAAGAGAATTCGAGGCCACAAACCAATTAACCTCTACTGCCTGACCCACCATAGGACCATTATAATCTAATCCATACTTTCCGTCTAAAAAAGCATACTTAAACTTTAAAACATTACAAACTTGCCCTATTATCTTATTAAATACGAAATGATTTTTTATCCTCATAGTATCTGGTAAACAACCCCATTGATTTTTAAAAGATAAGCTAACTTTAGTCATACAATGAACCTTAGGTACAGGACAAGTAATAGAAAAATCAATTTCGTCAAAAAATAACGCTGGTAAATTAATCAAATACGGTTTCCCTCCAACTTCTAACTCTACAGTCTTAGAGGGAATTTTAGAAATATTTACTATTTTTACATTTTGAAACCTTTTTTCAAATTCATAAAATCCCATAGATTGCATAGCTTCAGTCATTGAAAAACTATTGTAACCACCTTCACCTTCACCAATATATATTTTTGTGGTATCATTGATTTGCCTTAATGCAGCAATAAGACTTGCAATAAATTCTATTCGAGTTGTAACTCCTTTTTTATATTTTGAGTAAGTTAGATTGGGTTTTATAAAGATAGCCTTAGCCTTATTAAAATCATCAATAATAGACAATGGAATAAAAGAACGATAAAATTGCTCTTTTAAGGAGATAGAGTCTTGCTCAATATTTTCCACAAAAACAATTGGTTTTATCATTAAATACCTCATATAATATATTAGCTAAAACTTATACTTGTTTTAATTTGAACTTTCTATTGCTTTTACTAATTCTGTCAATATTCTTTCTACTGTTACATCCCAAGAAAATTTAGCAGCTTGTGTCTTTGTCTTTTCCGACATTTTCTCATATTTATGGCTATCCCATCTAAGTACTGTTTGAATAGCCTCAGCTAAAATCTTCCCAATACTACATTACCAAAAGACCCTATCCCCCAGTTATTAAAAGCACATTATTTTGAAACATTTTAACATCACCACTCAATACAGTTTTACTCATTTTATTTAACACCTTTTTATCTATTTGTATTAAAACATTTACCACTTAAATCCTGATAAAGCGTTAACCTTTTGTAGTATGGCTTCCATAAACACACCCTCAAATAATAAGGCTTTACTTAGTAACTTATGTGAAAATTATAAATACATTTATAAAAATTAACTAACATTTCATTCCCATAAGTTTTTTATAAATTTGCAACATTTTAAATGCATTTCTTTTTATGTTAAAGTTACTTTGGGCTAATTCAAATGCTGCTTCCCCCATATTTTTTCTTATATACGGATTACATGTTAAGTATTCAATTGCATTTGCTAGTTCCATTGCTTCTTTGGGTTTTACGCACAGTCCCGTTTTTCCATTTATTATTATGTCATCTGTGGGATCACTAAATGCTACTATACTGGGTACTTTTGAAAATGCAGCTTCAAAAACAGGTCTCCCTGCCGTATCCAAATAAGATGGAAAACATAAAATATCTATATTTTCATAAACATCTTCAACATCATCTATAAAACCAATTAAATGTACATGCTCTTGCAAGTTGTATTTTTCGATCAATTTAGAAACATCTGCTTTAACGTCAGTATCATCATATCCGAATAATTGAAAAATTGTCTTTTTCACTCCTTTTAGTGTTCTAACATTATCACCCGCAATTATAAATTCAATGTTTAGTCCTTTTTGTTTGCAGATTTTAGCTGCTTCAATAAATTCATATATTCCTTTTACTCTTAATAAATTGCTTACAAATCCCACTTTTATTGCATTACAATTGTTCTTCTCTCTTTTTATCAATGGTTTTATATTCTCATTTAGTTTAAAACTAAACCCATTATGAACTACTTCCATTTTTAGATGACTTGGAAGCATTCGTTTAACACTTTCATCAATAGGAACTACTATATCTGCAAATTTTGTTAAAACATAGTTTGCCAATTTAAATGCTAACCTTTTTGAATTAACTAGACTTCGCACATGTACCACAAGGGGTTTATTAAAAATCAGTTTTGCCATAACAATTGATATAATCGCATTTACTTCATTTACATGGATAATATCAATGTCTTTCCATAATTTTTTTGCTTTTATTATTGAAATAATAGTAGATGGCAAATATAATAACTCTCTCAATGTTCTTATACATTTAACCCCAGGAAAGTAGGACACTCGACCTATACTAACTGTTGATATACCAAGGACTTTTATTATTGGAATGCTCATACTTTCAAATCTTTCTGCCGCACTTCCACTAGGAGAAATAATATGTGCTTTAATAGTATTCTTTGGGAAAGACTTTATCATTTCTATAAGACTTTTTGAAGCACCTCCAAACTGACCACAAAAATGGATATATAGTACTTTTATAGACATAATCTATTAATTCCTCCACTCAAAACTGTTTATTGCTTTTTTTCAATAGTGTTATAAATTACTGTTAATGTTATGTATTTCATTTTAATGATAAACCTCATCACCTTTATTACTATGTAGAGTATTATTGTGATCTAGTGAGATCAAAGTACTGTATACGTAATCTATCATTTTTCGAGTCATTTCCGGCCACATTGACAGACTAATTATTTCTTGAGCAATTCTTTCTGTAACTGGAAATAATCCTTCTGTATAATTCAATTGTTCTAAGTATTTTAGCTTTACTTCTTAATACGACTGCTTGAATAGCATCTAATCGACTATTATATCCTTTGAATTCATGAAAGTACTTTTAAACTCTTCCATGATTGGAAGGCATTTCCATCTTTTTTTTGCTAGTTTATCATCATTAGTAATAACTGCCCCTGCACCTCTTACAGCTTCACAATCCTCTCCCTATTCCTCTCTACACCTTTGGTAGCATTTTTTGTATCAAAAAGTATCTGGGCATTGTCTACCATCATCTGATAATCATAGCTTGTGTGACATGTGGTAATGATAACGATATCTGCTTGCTGGATGGTTTCAGCATTAAAATCCAGTGAGTTATATTGTTTCCCCTTGTGTGTCAACTCCGGAATATAAGGATCATTGTACTGGACAATGGCACCTTGCTTTTCCAAGTGTTCTATCACTTTCAATGCGGGGGATTCCCTCACATCATCGATATCCTGTTTATAGGCAACCCCCATCAGGAGAACTTTTGAACCATTCATTGTTTTACGCTTCTGGTTAAGTAGTTTCATGGCTCGTTCTACAACAAACTCCGGCATATAGTTATTAATCTCTCCTGCAGTTTCTATTAGGCGGGTATGGTACTGGTATTCTCTGGCTTTCCATGTGAGATAAAATGGGTCTAAGGGGATACAATGCCCTCCTATTCCCGGTCCGGGATAGAATGCCTGGAAGCCAAAGGGTTTTGTTTTAGCAGCTTCAATGACTTCCCAAACATCAATGCCCATTTTATGGCATAGAATAGCCATTTCGTTTACTAATGCTATATTGATATTCCTATATGTGTTTTCCAGTATTTTTTCCATCTCCGCTACTTTAGGGCTTGATGCTTCGAAGACATCGCTTTCTAATATGTTTCTGTAAAGGGTTGCTGCAACTTCTGTACTGTCTTTTCCCACCCCACCAACTACTTTAGGGGTGTTTTTGGTTTTGTAGATGAGATTTCCCGGGTCAACACGTTCCGGAGAAAATGCTAGAAAAAAATCTTCTTCGCATTTAAGACCGGAGTATTCTTCCAGTATTGGTTTTACCAGCTCTTCTGTTGTGCCGGGATAGGTTGTGCTCTCCAGGATAACCAACATCCCTTTATGCAGGTATTTGGCTATATTTTCAGTCGTAACCTTAATATAACTAATATCTGGTTGACGGTATAGATCCAATGGTGTGGGAACGCAGATTGCTACACAATCCACTCCCCTAACAAAGCTATAATCAGCTGTAGCTTTTAACATGCCGCTTTCAACAACCTTTATCAAATCTCCTTCAACTATATCACCTATATAGTTTTGGCTTTTGTTTACCATATTAACCTTTTTTTCTTGTATATCAAAACCAATTGTCCTGTATCCGGCTTTGGCTTTTTCTACAGCAAGGGGGAGACCTACATAACCTAACCCTACAACTCCAACTACTGCTGTCTTATTCTTTATCTTTGAAAGTAATACTTGTTTTGTGTTCATGCTATATTTACCTCACTTTAATGGTTACACATATTTATGTTGAATATTTTCTTTAATTACTAAGGCATTTCTTTATTATAGTTACAATGTTTTCTATGATATCTTCGGTTAGGTAGGGATGCATGGGCAAGCTAAATATCCTGCTGCATACATCTTCAGTCACTGGAAAATCACCTTTTTTGTATCCAAGATTAGCATAAGCAGTCTGCAAGTGCAATGGTTTACAATAGTATATCATTGTTGGGATCCCGGACTCCTTCAGTTTTTCCTGAAGCATGGCTCTCTCTTCTTCATCCTTAGCAAGAACAGAATACTGTGCCCAACTAGAAGTCAGTCCATCAGGAACTGTTGGTGTTTTTAAGATGCCTTCAAGCCCTTCAGTATACATCTCCGCAAATTTATTTCTTGCCGCAAACTCATATTGAATAAATGCCCTTAACTTGGGGAGTAATATGGCAGCTTGCAAAGTATCAAGTCTGGCATTGAGACCGATTCTGATATTATCATATTTATCTTTTCCCTTGCCATGAATCCTTATTGACTTAAGGACGGCCGCAAGTTCATCGTTTTCTGTAAATATTGCCCCACCATCACCATAACATCCCAGGGGTTTTGCCGGGAAAAATGAAGTAACAGCAGCATCACCAAAAGCACCTGCCCTACGCCTTTTATAAAGACCGCCAAATCCCTGTGCCGCATCTTCTAATATTTTAAGTTGATATTTCTTTGCTATCGCTTCAATTTTGTCATAATCTGCAGGCAAGCCAAAAAGGTCAACCGGTATAATGGCTTTGGGTGTAAATTGTCCCTCCTTGAAAACTTTTTTGATAGCCTGTCCCAGCTTTTCAGGGTCAAGATTAAATGTATCAGGATCAATATCTGCAAATACTGGAGTTGCCCCTAAAAGACTAATGACTTCCGCTGTTGCTGCGAAAGTAAAAGTAGTAGTAAAAACTGCATCTCCCGCTCCTAATCCCCAAGCCATAAGTGGCATCAGCAGGGCATCAGTCCCACTTGAGGTGGATATGCAGTGTTTTACCCCAACATATTCTGATAATTTATTTTCCAGCTCAGAAATTTCTGGTCCCATTATAAACTTACCATGATTTAATACTTTCTGTATATTATCATCAATGTCTTTTTTAAGAATTTTATATTGTGCACCTACATCTATAAACTGAATCATCTCACTCTACCTCCTTTAAATGACCATTTTCTTCTGTGTATCTTTTATTGCAAGAACTACAGATATATTCTGCAGTTTCTTGAAGCATTACTCCGCACTCACACACCCAGCCTTTTCTTTTTGCTGGTATACCCATCATTAAGGCATAATCAGGAACATTATCTACTACAACTGCACCTGCTGCAATAAGGGCATGTCTTCCAATGGTATTACCGCATATAATGGTTGCATTTGCACCGATGCTGGCCCCTTCCTTGACTAAAGTCTTAAGGTAATATTCTGACCCTCTTTGGGGAAATTTACATCTGGGGATCTTGATATTGGTAAAAACCATGGAAGGACCACAGAAAACGTAGTCTTCAAGTTCAACACCTTCGTATATGGAAACATTATTTTGTATTTTACAATTGTTACCTATTTTTACATTATTGCCAACATTAACATTTTGTCCTAATGTGCAGTTCTCGCCTATCCTTGCCCCTTTTTGTATATGGGAAAAATGCCATATTTTAGTACCCTTACCTACGACCACATCATCATCAATATAGGAACTATCATGTACAAAAAAATCTTTATGATTTACCATTTATAGATGCTCTCCTTATCTAAAAATTTTTGTGCTTTTTCAAGAACTCTTACTACTTCATATCCACTTTTTCCATCCGCTATTTCTATCTTGCTGTCAAGATGTTCAATAAAGTAATTGAGTTCATTTGCAAGAGGGGATGACCTTTTATATGCTATAATCTCATCCGGTTCCTCCACCTTAACTGGTATACCCTCATGCCAGTCAATACGTTTATTATAGAATAGTATGTTTTTTTCCTTGGAAGAGTCATCAAAGGATATCATTCCTTGACTGCCTATTATAATAAGGCGTTGTTCTTTAAAAGGATGTAACCATGAGACAAATATATGGGCGTGTATATTATTGGGATAAGTAAGCTGGGTTATTGTTACATCATCAATATGCTTTTGCAGAAATTTCGCACCTTTTGCGTGTATTTCTACTGCGCGATGCCCTACTAAAAACTCGATTACGGATATATCATGTGGAGCAAAAGACCAGAATACATTTTCCTCGGTTCTCACCGTGCCGAGATTTAGCCTGGTTGAGTATAAATAATAAAGCGCTCCTATCTTGCCTTCATCTATTACTTCCTTAATCTTTCTAATGGCAGGGTGGAATAATAGCAAGTGCCCTACCATTAGCCTGACGTTGTTTTTCCCTGCAATGTCTATAAGTTCTTGTGATTCTATCGAGGATAGTGTTAAAGGTTTTTCTACCAGTACATGACAGCCATTTTCCAGCAATTTCTTGCCTATAGCATAATGGGTTTCTGCGGGCGTTGCCACAACAAACCCATCAAAGTTATCATTTATTGCATTAGCTACATTATCAAAGCTTTTTACCGGGTATTTTAATAGTAGATCCTTTATTCTATCTCCATTACTCTCTACAATGCCACCCAGGTTTCCCATTTCAAATAGGGTTCTAATGTGGTTTTTACCCCATCGTCCGCCACCTATGACGCATATCTGTTTTTTCGCCATTTATTAATAACACACCTTTCTTCTTTAAAATTAATTCTGCTGCAAAAAATAATAAATCTTGAATATCTATTAGTAAATGGAACCTAATCAGTTGTAAAAAATAACTATTTGAGCAATGTATTATTAATTCTTTTTCCCACTACGCCCTGCATATATAAACCTATATCAGTGAATATGGTTATTCCTGAAGCAATAACTATAGATTTCATAGTTGCTTATTGGGTCATAACGCTTCATTGTTTCGAACATTTTTTCTCTATCTTAGTTTTCTTCAATAATTGCTTAGCTGTTTATTCCAAGCACTATTATATGATATAGTCCACTATCATTCTTTTTTCACGTATGTCTTGACAATTACGATTAACTCGGAACAAGTACTTTAATTCTCCTTACTTAGGACAAAGAGTCTGGTTTTCTGCCCCCACTAGTGAAACCACTTCATTTTTATCCAATAATACCGGATCTCAGCGCTTACGAAATAACCCGAACACTACAGCAAACACAAAAAGATAAAACAATAGATAATGATTTAAAAGTCTTGGTAAAAGAGATGTAATGCCTCCACGATTTAAAATATAAGTGAATAAAATCACCACATGGGCCTGCAAAAATAAAAGCTGCGGGGTCCGCTCCATCAATCGTACCACAAACGCCGCAAGAAAAGCAACGAATACACCATGGAGCCAGAAAAAATAGCGCCCGTAAATGTACACGGATTCTGCCATAAGCCCTGGAAGCACGGCATAAAACCCTTTCTCACCAGGGCTAACACCCAGCACAAATGTTGAAATCTGATAGCCAAATCGAGTACCTTCGATTTCTCCTGTAAATATTTTTGGAAGTGGAAGAGTTACAATCCACCTTATGTAGTCTGCAAAGTTAACTCGCACCCCTGCCTCAATTATTGGTATTCCTACTCTAAGCGGGAAACTAGTCTCTGATTCCAATAAGCTTAAAGAACTATTTAATATACTTACTTCGCCTACTGTTCTACCAAGACGAATAACACTATACAAGTCTAATGCAGCTAGCATTAGAGGCATCAAAGCTAAAACACTTATGATCATAGTCCGCCGGTAGTGAGGGCGAGTTACCCAAAGGACAATACCAAGTAGACCCAAAGAACTAATAAAGTCACCTCTTGACACATAGAACCCCCTAATATAGTTAACATATAAGAGCAATATAACAATTAAAAATGCCCAGTGAATTCGATTTCGATAACGGTATAATGCAATGTAAAAAAAGGGGGTGAGCAAAATCTTCGTATAGTCTATGAGTTTAACTAGGTAATTCATCTCCTGTGTCAAAAATATTGTCTTAGATAGGGTGGTGAGATCCGGCATCTGTGGTTTTAATAAAAGTTGCAGTCTAAATTCTGGATAAACTAGATATACCAAGGATAACAACACATAAACCCAGATAACCAATAACCATCCAGGATGACTGTCAAAATTAGAGAACACCCGGTTCAATGCTCGGCCTGAATGAGCACTAACTCCTGAAAAAGTAACTCTAAAAAACCAAAAGGAAATTGCAAAGACGAAGAAAAAAACAAAGTAGTAAAATAGATAATAATTGGGAACTTCAGGGTACGCTATCCCCACCCCACTGTATAACGAGAATCCTAAAAAAAAACCAAATAGGGTAATACGCCGCCAGAGCCCACGCTCAGCAAAAATTGCTAAGCTACCAATAATTAAAGAACCTTGTAGAATAAAAAAAAGTACGACAAAATCCAATCTCATAATGTTTACCTCGATAGACTCATAATACCATCCACTGCAGCCCGCACTCGACCCGCTTCATCCTTCCAGCGGTGATCTTCTAAAAAGCGAGGCAGAGCTTTTTTGTAAATAACCCTGTTTTCTACCACCTTTTGAATCAAAACGGCAATCCAATCCGGTCCATCGTGCTCACTGATCAATTCGCCTATGCCATATTTTTCTACTATCTCGCGTAAAGGTGGCTGATTAGTTGTTACTATTGGCAAACCCACTTGGGCATATTCAAAAATCTTGTTTGGAGCACAGTAAATATTATTCTGACCTTTGAACGGATAGGTAACAATCCCCACGTCAGCAATAGATATAATAAATGGCATTAAGCAGTGTTCTACCCGACCAAGAGTAGTAAATCGGCCTTCCTGTTCGAACGATCGACCAATATACCGGAGGCTTTCTAAGTTAGGTCCACTACCTACAACAATCAAGCGGTAGGCCTTCGGTAAATAAGTTAGTGCCTGCACAAATCGATCAATTCCCCTCGAAAGATTGACATTACCCGAATAGAGCAACAAACGCTCGCATGGGAATCGGCGGGTAAGTTCGGGATATTTTGCAATAATTGATGCTTTCTCTATCGGGTTCGGGTTATGCTTTTTAGGGGGAATGTTCCGCATCACTATCGGTTTCATTTTTAGACCATAATGCTGTTTCATAAGCCGAGCTCGGTCCTCGTTTGCAGCGATAATTAAGTCCGCTCGTCGAATCATTAGCCGCTCCATAAAATACCAGAAGCGGTTGCGCCAACTCATTGATTCAGAGAGACCTCCTGGAATTATTAATTCATAAGCATCATATATTAATAAGGTACCTGTCAGTTTTGAGGCAATCCAGGCAGGAAAGGTGGTAAAAAAATTTGCTCCCACAATAGCCTTTGGGCAATAACGTCTAACTTCTGCTAGTGCTGTCCACCAAAAGCGTAAATGCCGCCTTATCACCCCTGTATCTGCTGGCATCTGCACCGACCTCCTTAATACTGAAGGTATACTATCTAGATTCACTTTTGCTGCTAAGTCTACCAAGATTACATTGCCTAAAGATGTCAATACATCTAAAAGACGCTTTGCTCGAGGATCGTACTCTAGTGAACCATAAAGCATCATAAAAAAGGTAACTTGCCGAAAATATTTATCTCGTGTTTTTGTACAAATCATTATTAAAGAATACCTCCTAGACTAAGTGCAACTTTTCCAAAAAGTTGTCACAAAAAACTGATAAACGAGAAATCCTACTATATTTAAACGCTTGCTGGTTCGTTGAGATTATTCAAAACCAGACTATCCAGAGTAACCCATTTTGATTTCTATTTTCATATAGCACCACTTAACTGTCCCGGTCAATAAAATTTTGATGAATAAACCAGCATTCAGTCTGATCTATTTAAATAATATTTTTTAAGTATAACAAATCTATAAAGAAATCCTAAGTAATTTCCCAACAGATTTTTTAAGCCGTTCTTGTGAATGTATATTTAAATAAATATTATATTTTGGATTGATTTCATTTTTCTTTTTACATAAGTAATTAATTGCATTAATACAATCAAATACACTATTTCCATTTATACTTAAACCCATTGAATATTTATGAATCCTTTCACTCATACAATATCCTTTACTTACAATAACCATTTTTTTGAAAAAAGCTGCTTTGGTAAGAAGATTACTACTATGAGGAAATTTTTCATATGTTGCGAAAATAATATCACAAAGCTCGATTATAGCATTGAATTTCGATTCATCAGGTATATAATTAAAGTTAAAAAAGCAGTTTTCACTTCCTTGCTCTTTATTTTTTTTTATTATTTTTAATTCTTCATTATTAAAACTATCTTCAACTAATTCTCCCACAAACACGAAAAACCAAGGTTTGTTTCTTGTTAATCGAGCTACATCCATTAATGTAAGTACACCTTTCCTTTTAGATAAAGAACCAACTATACCAATTATTTTTCTACTATCAGATTTTTCTTTAATTTGTTTGCTTACTATAAAATTATTATCAGGAGCAGACAAATCGGCAAAATCTGGAAATAAAACAACTGGTTTCCTGTAAAAAGATTTATAGCATTTTTTTATAATCCCTTCGTCAAGAATTGCAATTGCTTTACATCTTGATGACTTTATAATAATATCTTTTTTTAATAAACCTTTTCTGATAAACCAATATTTTAATCTTATACATAAGTAATTAGGCTGAAAATAAAGTCCTGACCATTTATAAGGGAACAAAATATCTAATAATAGTGGCGAAAGAAATACACCCATAAAATCGTCTAAACATGGAAATAACACCAAATCAGGCAAAACATTTGTCTCTTTATATGTTATATTATTTTTTTTTAATAAAGAACTCTTTTTAAATCTTCTAGATTATTCTTATGGAAAAGAAACCCATTATCCCCATATCTAATAAGGTCTTTTATAGCATTGACATCGCTTGCAAGAACAATTTTTCGCATCACCATCGCATCCACTAATTATAGCGGTACAAAGAATTCACCAGAAATTGTTAATCCCCGTGGAATAGTAAATATCCACCTACTAAGCAGGTGGCTTTATAAGAAGCCTCTAAAAGAGGTTTAAATTCTTATTAGCCACTATTTTCTTTTTCCTCTTGACGGTTTTATATATCTTTTGAATTCTTTATTCAAATCGATGCTGCTTATATAATATTCTTGATTTAAAAAATACTTCCCTAATACATATTCTCTTTATGGTAAAACCATTTAACCATTACCACCTTCAAAGAAGGTAATTTTTTAAGGTAAAATAAAATGTTTTTTAAAGGAATTATTATATCTTTTATTAAATATAGATAACCTTTTTGACCAAAAATTTTAAATATATAAATTTTTGCTTTTTCTTTTAAACAAAATTTGTCCTTAAAATCAACAATATTGAAGTATTTTCTTTCTGAATATTTTAATCTATCATTAACTAAATCCATAAATTTTTTCATTACTATTTCATTGGAATATTCTTCTTTAAATAATTTTTCTCCCTTAATTTTTGCTTCTTTCAATAATTTTTTATTATATAATAATTTATTTATATCATATTCCAGAGTATTCTCTTTTTCTCGATCATTATAAGCAAAATTACGAAGATTTAACCCTAAAATCCCTGCTGATAAATTAGTTCTGCGGTCAAAACATATTGTTGCACAACCTTGTGAAATCGAATTAATTACAGATGTACCCATACCTACAAAGATATGTGTACGTTTGAATAAAATTTTGGGTAAAGGATTTATATATCCTGTAAAAATAACATCTAAATTCTTTTGAACAAATTTATATTTTTTTTTAAATTTATCAAGCAAATTTTTATCTTTACTATCTCCAACGATAATTAATACAAATACATTATTACTATTTTTTTTTGCAATTTTACCTACTGATTCAATTAATTTATGTAAATAGCCTTTCTCAAGCCTCGATACTGTTGATATTACAAATGACAATCTATCGATATTATTCAAAAAAGACATAATAAGATTATCATTTTTAATAATTTCATCTTTTCCAAATGGAATATTAATATAATTATTTTCAGATTTATCAATATTTTTTATATTTTCAAACATTACTTGCATACTTTTTTCTGTTATTGCAATTAATTCTTTTCTATCTAATTTAAATTTTGCAAATTCTTGATAAATAGTTGACATTTTTTTTAATTCAACATCACTTAAAAAATAAGAAAAATTTATTATTTTTAATTTCTCAGCAATCAATTCGCTCCATAGTGTTGTAGACATATCATGAGATTCTACTATAATATTATTACTTTGATTACAATTACTCTTAATCCAATTAACTATTTTGGCTATAATTTTTTTTTGCTTTTTTAAAGAAAAAAAAATGGGAGAAAACATTAATTCTTCAATCATTAATTGTTTATATTTATTTAGCTCAAATATTAATATATTTGAATTGTTTCCCGTAATTATTAATGGTATACAATTATTTCTAACTAAATATTCACATTTTCTTTTTATATATAATTCTGCTCCACCAATAAAAGATATATTTGGTGTTACAAATATATAATAATTAATTTTTGAATTATACATAATTTTTAATTATAATTGATATAATTTCAATTTCCTCTTTCTTTAACCCTACCCACATCGGTAGACTCAATACTTCATTCGCCATTTTTTCTGCAATTGGAAAATCACCTTTTTTATATCCTAAATGGTTATAGGCTTCCTGTAAATGAATGGGCAGAGGGTAATGAATTAAGGTGCCTATTCCTTTTGATTTTAAATACTTCTGTAATTCGTCTCTTTTTTTGCTTCTTATGACAAATTGATGCCATACTGGTTCAGCCCATTCTGGAACATAAGGCAAGATTAAATTCGTATTTTGTAAGCCATTCAAATAACGTTGAGCAATTTTTTTTCGCTCCTCATTAAATTTCTCTAAATGTCTTAGTTTAACTCTTAATATAGCTGCTTGCATCTCATCTAAACGAGAATTAAATCCCATATATCTATTATAATAATGTTTTTCCGAACCATAATTTCTTAAAGCTCTAACTTTTTCCGCAAGCTCTTTATCATTAGTAGTAACTGCTCCAGCATCTCCTAAAGCTCCTAAATTTTTAGTGGGATAAAAACTAAAACCTGAAGCATCACCTAATGTACCACATTTTCTTCCTTTATAAGTAGCTCCATGTGCTTGGGCTGAATCTTCAATTACTTTCAAATTATATTTTTTTGCAACTTCATTTATATGGTCCATATCACAAGCCTGTCCATATAAATGAACTGGCATAATTGCTTTGGTTTTTTCGGTTATTTTCTCTTCTATTAAATCAGGATTAATATTATAAGTTCGTTCATCGGGTTCTACCATTATCGGTGTAGCCCCAGCATAACTTATCGCTAAGGCTGTTGCAATGTAAGTATTAGAGGGGATTATAATTTCATCGCCTTCTACAATATCATAAGCTCTTAAGATTATATGCAAAGCTTCTAATCCATTACCAACTCCTATACAATATTTTACCCCTAAATAATTAGCAAATTCACTTTCAAATTCTTCTACTTCTTTTCCTAAAATATACCAATTATTATCAATAACTCGATTAGTTGCTTCTTTTAATTCTTTATTAATTCTCCTAGTTACATGAGAAAAATCAACACTTTTAATCATTGCTTCCTCCAATTATATTTTATCCTTTTATAACTTTTCAATAAGTTGATAATATAATAACTTATTTTATTATTATTTCATAAGAATCATAAGCAACCCCACTTGCACCAAAACCTTCTTTAAAAGATATAAGTCCATTATTTAAATACTGACCATTATTTTCATTCGATATACCAAAATCAAAATATTTTTTTTGGTGGTAATAATCTTCTATCAAATACGAAAATAACATATCGAGAGCTCCAATTTTTCTTCCTTCTTCATTGCTAGCAATATATTGTGCATGGGCAATATTTAAATTTTCATAAATTACTACTCCTGCTAACATAGTATTATTTTTATGAGAGGCAAAAAGTTTTATATTATCTGGAAATTTATTATGTAAATATTCTATTTCGCTTAAAGAATGGACTGGTTTTGTGTCATATCTTTTTTCCAAATTGCTATTTAAAATATTCCAATAAGTTTTATAATCATCTGTTTTATTTACTATAAGATTAGCTTTTATTGCTTTTTTGATACACCTACGACGTAACTCTTTATACTGTAATTTTTTTGGTAAATATATCGTTGTACTTATATCTCTTCGATATAATCTGGCATTTTCTTTAAATAAAGCATACCGATCTTCTTCTGCAGGAAACAAGTGATAGATATAAGGTATACATTTATAAATAAGCTTTTTAATATGTTTTTTATGAACAAATTTTATTACTTCTTTAAAAATTATAAGCATTAAAGCTGCTGTCATCTTGTAATTGATAATAAAACCTCCAAAGGTCAATCCACCATGGGAAATTAATGTTTCTTCATTAATATTTGCAGGTAGCACAGTTATTAATTTATTTTCTTTATAAATCATTAAAGAAAAATCATTAAATCTATCTGAATGGTATTCCATATAATCCCGGTAAAAAAGGAAAGTACCATTTTTAGATTTAGTTATAAATTCATCCCATATAGATTTATACTTTGATTCATATTTTTTTATTTTTATCATATTTTATTACCATTCTTTTAATATAGCATATCCAAAGCCGCTTTTCCCCATATCGTTTCCATTATAAAACATATATATCTTTTCTTTATATCGTATCAAAGCTGGATATGATAATGCTTTCGAATCCCAACCAGTTTTAGATAAAGATATACCAATTTTATCATCTACTCTTATCCAATCTATTCCATTAATAGATTTTGCATAACCAATAATATAATCTCCCTTTATAGTTCCCCGCGTATAAAACATTATATATTTATTTTCTACTCTATATATACGAGCTCTTCCAATTCTATATTCACTTTCCTTCACATCAATACATAATTTTCCTTCTTCGAGAAAAGTTTTACCATCCTTAGATTCAATATACCAAATGTTATATCTAGGAAATGGTTTTCCATTTATCCACTGCCATTCATTTCCCAAAGAATACCATATCTTCCAAATTCCTTTTTCTATTAATACAAAATGTATTGCCCTGATATAAATTCCTTCATTAGATCTATCTAAAATTGGAGTTCTACTATATTTGCAAAAAGTATCACCATTATCGGTACTAATAGCAAGACCAGTAAAGGCTAAAAATTTTATCTTTTCAACTAATTGAAAACCTACATAATACATATATATCTTTTCTTTATATTTTATTACATCACCTAATATCATCCCATTATCATCAAAAGTTCCAGGAATTCCAACATCTAATACAGGTGTTTTAGAGACGTTAATAACTATCGACGGATTTTCAGCATCAACATCAACAAAACCAATTCTGCTAACGCCATTTTCATCTCGAAATCCTGCATAGATTCTTATAATTTTATCATTCAATAAAATAGGAGTTGGTGTTAAAGCAGAATTTTTTGCCCAAGAATACTTACCATCAGGGCCATAGATAAGGCCTTTCTTTATCCATTTCATATATTTACTCCTCCTAATACTATTTAAATAGTTGTGTGATATTTCAGGGTTTGATATTTTGGTGGGTCCGAAACATCAATTTTAACATCAACAAACATCTCACAACCTAAATCAGGCATGTATTTAATAATTTTTTCTAATCCTTTGATAATATCTTTATTTACAATATTTTGATATATAATTTCTTCCATCTGTTTATTAGTCAACGGTTTAATAAAATAAGTACCGTATGATAAAATCTGAAAGCTATTATCTTCAATCATTTTAAATAATAACTGTTTATTAAATTGAGTATGTCTTTGGAATTTAATTTCCATTGTTGATTTTTCAAAAATGCTCTTAATATATCCCATTTCATAGGCTAATAATCTGTGAAATGAATATACATTTGGAACATTAATATGAACTATAGTATCTTTTTTGCAAACTTGATAGATTGATTGTAATAATTTTTCTGGATATGGGACTTCATGTAAAAGGCTACTTAAGATTATAAAATCAAAATTATATTCTAATAGCTTTTCGTAAACTTTTTCCATGTAGCCATGAATAATATTGATATTGTCTCTTCCTTCAGCAAGTTTCTTTGCGTGTTTAATAAATTCATAACATGGTTCTACAATAGCATAATATTTATATTCACAATATTGAAATAAAGGTTTTAACCCACATCCAATTTCCAAAATATGTGTATGTTTATATTTATTTAGGGATTTTAAAACTTGTTTTTTTCTTTCAATGGCTAGAATCGCTTCAAAGGAAAGATTCTTGTTATGCTCACTTAAATATTTATTAGAATAATCATTAAAATCTGTTTCATATTTGCTCATTTTATATTAACCTCAAAAATCTTTAGTAATTCCACTTTCATTAGGTCATTCTTCAAGAAGAATAATCACTTCGTTCAAATAAATATTATTATTTTCAGTTGATACATCAAAATAAATTCTTTTTGTTTATATTAATAAAATTTATTCCTATAATATTATTAATATAATATATTCTCAAATTAATATAGCTAAATTTTATATATAAGTATATATTTAAGTCCATTTAATTTTTTAATTATAGTTTAAAAACAATTATTTTTCCCCATTTTTCTTCATTCCGAAGTACATAAAAGAATTAACATTCGAAGATTTTGTCATTTTTGAACCATAAATTTTATCTTTCTCAGTATCCTTTAAAATTATAGCACTAGCTCCAATAAAACAATTTTCTGCAATTTTTATATTATTAGCAATTGTTGCATTTACACCTAAGAAACAGTATTTACCTACTTCACAAAATCCTGAAACTACAACATGGGAAGAGAAAAAACAATTATCTTTTATAATAGAATGATGTCCTATATGATTACCACTCCATAAAATAACGTTATTCCCAATTTTCACAAACGGCTGAATAGTATTATCCTCAAAAATAAAACAATTTTCGCCAATTTCAACATTTCTCCAAACAAATGCCTTGGAACTTACATATGATACGAGAGAGAAACCTTTATTTTTAGTTTCCTTATAAAGCCTTGTTCTAAGTCTATTAAGCTGAGTGTATATAATAGCTATAAAAACTTTATATTTTGAAGGATCATACAAGTTTTCCAGTTCTTCGAAGGGAATAATGGGCAATCCAAACAACTCTTTCTTTTTGAGAAAATCCTTTTCTACACTGAATGCTACAACTTTATAAGGTGAATCGTGTGTAAAGTATTCATAAGCAATTTGAGCAAAAGCACTATCACCAACTATTATTAGTTTTTCTTTTTTTCCTATCATCCTATCCTCCTTTATTGAACTATATAAAATACTATAATTCGATTTTATTTAAATTTCTCTTTACCAATTAAGTGGATTAGACTGCTGGCTGTAGTAACCTTTGAAAAATCTGAGGACGGAATTTGTTTGCCAAAATTCTTATCAATCATAGCGATAATAGATAATACGCTTAAAGAGTCATATTCTTCTAAATCTTTTAAATTAGTCTCTAAAGTAATTTGTTGACCTTCATCTTCAATTTCTAAAGCTTCTTTTAATTCTTTTATAAAATCTTCGGTATTTATTTTTTTCATCCTATCTTTCTCCTTATTGTTCTTAAATTAAATAGTGACTATTGTTCCTCCCCAGGAATAACCTACTCCGAATCCCACTAAAAGAACTTTATCTCCCTTTTTAATCAGTTTATTATCTAGTGCATCTTTTATAGCTATAGGAATAGTGGCAGAAACAGTATTGCCGGTATGTAATAAATTTAAATAAAACTTTTCTTTGGGAATATCTATTTTTTTTCTTAAATACTCATTCATATACTTATTAGCTTGGTGAAAGATTACATAATCTATTTTATCTAAAATAATATTATTCTTTTTTAATGTTTCTGAAACAGCTTTTGGCACAGCTTTAATGGTAAAATTAAAAATCTCTGGACCATTCATATAAAGATTATTATCTGTCCTGATACTACCTGAACCATCATCTATTTCCTGGGCATTGGGATTGTATCTACTTCTTAACCCTCCATTGGGCACAATAAGATTCCTATAACCACTTCCATCTGTACCCAAAACAAATTCGCCTATCTGTTCTTCTTCTGATTTTTCGATAATAACAGCAGCTGCAGCATCTCCAAAAATAGTTCTATTACTTTTATCTTTAGGATGAATATGTTTGGTATAAGTTTCGGAAGTAATTAATAAAATGTTTGAAGCAATCTTTGATATTATCAGAGATTTTGCCAAAGTAAGTCCATAGACAAAACCAGAGCATCCCAAATTATAATCAAAGGCACCAATATTTGTCTTTAAACCTAGTTTATCTTGTAAAATGCAAGCACCAGAAGGTAAATAATATTCTGGACTCTGAGTGCAAAAAAGAAGAAAATCTATTTTATTCTTATTATATTTTTTTAAAACATTTTTTGCAGCTTTCAAAGCTAAGTCTAAGGCAGTTTCATCTTCTTTTACAATATGCCTTTCTCTTATACCTACTTTTTTTTCAATCTTATCTGATGACCAATCGGGAAATTCTTTTGCTAATTGATCATTAGTAATAATTTTTTCTGGTAAATAATATTCTATATTGATAATTTTTGCTCCCATGGTAAAGTCCTTTTTAAATATTTTAAAATTTATACAATTTTTTAAAGATCATGTATTTTATTTTTTGTTTAACTTAATTTCTTTATTACTTTCTCCAAAGATTCTGAATCATATACATTGTAAACTTTTGCTTTTGGTAATATCTGCTTAACCAACTTCTTTAATACATTTCCCGGACCAACTTCTATAAAATAATTAATCCCTTCTGAATTTATTCTTTTAATAATATCTACCCATTTTATGGGCTGAGTCACCTGCTCTATTAAGGCATGTTTTATCTTTTCTTTAGTCTTTACATAATCAGCCGTTACATTACAAATTACTGGTATTTTCGGCTCTTGTATGTTTACATTTTCTATGTAGCTGGCAAAATTTTCTTTTGCTTTTCTCATTAAAGAAGAATGAAAAGGGGCACTTACTTTTAGAGGTATTATATTTATTTCTTCCTCTTTCTCTCCTAATATTAATAATTCTTTGATTGCCTCACTCTTACCAGAAACCACAATCTGATAAGGAGAATTATAATTAGCTATCTCTATGGTTCCAAACCTAGAAACCTTTTTAATTAATTCTTCTATATTATCTTTCTTTAAGCTTATAATTGCAGCCATAGAGCCAATTCCAATAGGGATGGCAGTTTGCATATATTGTCCTCTTTTTCTGACTAATCTAACTGCTTCTTTAAATTCAATTGATGATGCAGCAACTAAAGCAGAATATTCTCCTAAACTATGGCCAGCTACTATACTGGGGTTAATATTATTCTTTTGAAGCAGCTTATATAAAATTATGCTTATAGTTAACATTGCTGGTTGAGCATTTATGGTTTTAGTTAACTCTTCTTCCGGACCTTCTAAACATAATTTTTTTAAATCAATTCCCTCATCTTTAAGGGCTAATTTTGCCTCATTGAATAAATTTTCTGCTTCTTTATAATTTTCTATTAGATCTTTTCCCATTCCAACTTCTTGCGAACCCTGTCCGGGAAAGACAAAAGCAAGTTTTGGCATATTTCTATTTTGAACCCTTTTTTATTTTTAACTTAATTAAATATTTAAATAGCTTTTCTAAGAACTCCAAAAACAATTTTGTTTGGTAGAACATCCCGCATCACTACAGAATTAGCACTAACTTTTGATTTGTAACCTATTTTTTTCAATTCTATTTACCGAGAAATCAAGAAATTATTTTATTAATTAATTCAATATTTTAATCATCTTTAAAAACTCTTCATAATCTCTAACATAATCACTTTCATTATAATGCTCAGATGCTAAAACTAACAAAACTGCACTTTTACTAAAATCATACATCTCATGCCAAACACCAAGACCAATATATAATCCTTTATTTGGATCATTAAGTTCAATTATCTTTTTTTCATTTCCATCGTCTACTCTTATTTCTACACTCCCACTCATACATATTAATATCTGTTCTAATCTTTTATGAGCGTGAGAACCTCTTTTTATTTCTTTGGGAACATTATAGACATAATAAACTCTTCTAATATTGAAGGGAATTTCTCTATTCTCTTCAAGTGAAGTTAAGAAACCTACATCATTATTTCCTATTTTTTTAAAATTTATTATTCGACAATTTTTCATCTTCTATTTTCCTGAATTTCATTATTATATTTAAAAGCCATTTTATTTGCATATTGCAATGATTCGAATGTTCCAGCATCAGTCCATTCACCTTTTAAAATATCATAAGTTAATTCATTATTTTTAATATATTCATTATTCACACTGGTTATTTCATATTCCCCTCTAGCAGATGGTTTTAAAATTTTAATAATATCGAATACTTTATTATCATACATATATATCCCAATAACTGCGAAGTTACTCTTAGGATCTTTAGGTTTTTCTTCAATTTTAATCACTTTTAATTCATCAAGTGCAGCTATTCCATATCTTTCTGGATCAGATACTTTTCTTAAAAGAACTTTTGCACCGCTATTTTGCTTTTCGAAATTTTCTACATAAGGTTTTATACTATGAGTAGTAATATTATCACCTAATATTACTACAATTTTCTCATTATTAGCAAAATATTCAGCCAATAAAAGAGCGTGAGCAATTCCCTTTGCTTCTTCTTGTACTTTAAAAGTAAAATCGCATCCAAATTCTTTTCCACTACCTAACAATCGTACCACATCACCCATATGTTGCTTGCTAGTTATAATTAATATATCGATAATTCCCGCGGATAATAATTGCTTAATAGGATTATAAATCATTGGCTCTTTGCCTACCGGAAGTAAATGTTTATTAGTTGCATTTGTAAGCGGATAAAGTCTGGTTCCTGTTCCACCAGCTAATATTACTCCTTTCATCTTTTAAACCTCCGTCTATTATAATAAATTTTTAATTTGATAAAAATTTCTTTAATTAAATCTAGATTAAAAATACAGTAGATTGTTATATATATTAATAAAAATATAGTAGATAATAGTAGTTTATTCTCTAAAAATTTATATTTTATTATATAGGATGAGTATAATATCACTGAAGTTATAATAATTCTTTTTTCATTGAAATCCACGTTAAATAAAAGGCGAATAAAAAATATAGCAAAAATAAGCATAACAATATAGGATATTAAAGTTGCTATTGCTGCACCCATTAAATAATATTTAGGAATAAGTAAAAAATTTAAAACAATATTTGTAACTGCCGCTAAAAATATACCAATAGTGCTTAAATAGGATTTTTTCTTTATACTGATACCGATAGCGGCAATCCACCACAAAACCATAATAACTGGTCCCAGACATAATATAGGAGATATTGTCCATGCCTCGTAATAATTTTTAGCAAACAAAATCTTGAAAATAAAATCTCCATAAAATAATAATATTGTGACAATGCTTACTCCAGCAAATACCACCAAATCAAATATCTTACCATATACCCTTGAGGCGTCATTATCGCGCATCGTAGAAAAACTAAAAAATTGCCAGCCCTGGCCAAATATTGCTTGAAATAGGCTCATTATTGAAGCCAGCTTCATTCCCACTGCATATAGGCCAACAGCACTAGTATCGTATATATGATTTAATATTAATTTATCTGCAGCAGATAAAATCCAATAGCCAATAAAAACTGGGGTTAAAGGTAATCCATATCTTATAATTTCTTTAGATATGTTTTTATTTATTCTAAAGCCGGAAAAATTTAGATATTTTCTTCCGTATTCAGATGTAATAAAAAACAATATAATTAAATTAATTATATTAGTTATAAGAATAAAACGCATATCCTTATGCATAAAAACTATAAATAATAAATTAAATAAAAGGGTAATAACAGATTGAATTAAGGTTATTTGCACGATCTTCTTTCTATTATTTTCCATTCGAATAATACCAATAGTTATAGCAGTTATATTACTAAAAAATATTATAAATATTCCCAAAATAATATAATCAAGATATTTAATATCTCCTAAATACTTAATAGTTATTGGTTTTCTGAATATAAAAAATATAATCAGTACACTACTTGTTATGTAAATAACCAACTTTAAACCAGTAGAAATTAATTCTTTTCTATAAAGCAAATTATCTTTATCAAAATATAATCTAAACAAGGAATCATATGTTCCTAACATACACAAAGGAGATATTATACTAATTGCCATAGTAATTAAGCTATATATACCAAATTCTTGCGGATTAAAATATCTTGTATATATAGGAGTTAAAATAAAAGTAATTAATCGAGAAATTATAGTAGCAAGACCGAATACAAATATATTACGAGCTAAAAGTTGTGTTCTGCTTTCATTATTCCCCATTAATTAATTTCCTATTTCCATAAAATTTACGATAATAATTTTTATATTCTCCTAAAGTAATTTCTTTCATCCAATTTAAATTGTCAAGGTACCATTTTATAGTTAATTTTATTCCATCTTTAAACTTTATATTAGATTGCCAACCTAATTCTTTTTTTAATAAACTTGAATCTATAGCATATCGCCAATCATGTCCTTTTCTATCCTCTACAAAAGTAATTAAATCTTCAGAAATATCTTCATATTTTGTAATTTCTCTGAGTGTACGAATTATAATTTTTACAATATCTATATTTCTCATTTCATTATTTCCACCAATATTATAGATCTTTCCTGGTTTTGCTTTGGAAATTATTAAATCAATTGCCTGACAATGGTCTTCCACATATAACCAATCACGTATGTTTTTTCCATTGCCATATACAGGAAGAGAATTTTTATGTAAGCAATTATTTATCATCAGCGGAATTAATTTTTCAGGAAATTGATAAGGTCCATAGTTATTAGAACATCTGGTGACATTAACCGGGAGAGAATAAGTATCGTAATAGGCTTTTGCTATCATATCTGCAGCTGCTTTGCTGGCAGAATAAGGACTATGGGCATTTAGAGGAGTTTCTTCGGTAAAATATCCCTCTTCACCTAAAGAACCATAAACTTCATCCGTTGAGATTTGAAGAAATCTCTTTATCCTATTTTTTAAGGCTGCATTTAGTAATACTTGGGTTCCAAGCACATTGGTTTTAACAAATATTGATGGGTCTTCTATACTTCTATCCACATGAGATTCTGCTGCAAAATTAACTACATAATCCGGATGATATTTTTTAAATATAGTATCTATTGCTTTTGAGTCACAGATATCAGCTTTAATAAAAATGTAATTTTCTCTGTTTTCAACATCTTTTAAATTAGCCAGGTTGCCTGAATAAGTGAGCTTATCTAAATTAATAATTTTTATTCCATTATTATATTTATTAAACATATATTTAATGAAATTACATCCAATAAAACCTGCTCCACCAGTTACTAAATATGTTTTCATATAAAATCACCTAATTATATTTATTTTTGTTTTAATGGATTTAAGTTTTATAATTGATTCTATTCCTTTTAATCATCCAACGTATTAATTGACCGATTATTTAATTATCCAATTCATCAATTCATTTAATTCTAACTGGACCCATTTGTCCTTTTTTTCCATTATTAATCTAATCAGTCAATTATTTTATTATTGATATGTCTAAAACCCTTATAATATAAGCCTTTTGAGCTATATCTAATATAACGCTCCTCACGGCGTTTATTTGGCAAAAGATAGGGTTTTACCTTAAGGACCTTAAAAAAATGCGTTATACGCGCCATACGTAGCTCTCTCTTAAAAGCCTTACATACCAACCCTTTCAAGACCTAAAAAAGCTATATTTAGTACTTTTTTACTTGTTTTTGCCATGATTTGCGCGATAAATATTTTTTATATTTTTAAGAGACCTCTGAAACCCTTGTATTATCTATGTTTTTAGAACATGTGAATTTTATACAATAAAGACAAAAAAGGTGTAAATTACAAGATGTAAGATGAAATTGCTTCGGTCGTTTCACTCCCTCGCAATGACAGAAAAAGTCTCATACCCACGTAATGACAGAATGTTCAAAACATGAACTTATATAAACTATACCATAGAAAGAATGATGCGTCAATCGACCAATCAAGATCAATCTACCAATCTGCCGATCACTCAATCAGCCAATCGGATATAAAACAAAATCAATCGGACAAGGAAGATAAAAAAATTTACTTACCGGATCTTAAATAAGTCATTAATCCATTTATTTGTTTGGCAATTTTCTTTGCTTCTGCATACATTTTTTTAAATTCTTCTTCGGAAATATATTTCAAATCTAGAGCGATGTAAAGATCATTCTGAACTTCCCTGTTAAATAAGTATTTGTAAGTTAAAAAATAAATCTCGTATTAATATACATGTTATTCTTTATCTGCTACAACGTTTTTATTTAACAGGGCAGGCCTTTTAAATAACTTTTTAATCTATTTCGAATATATCTTTTGCCATAAGTTGTTTTTAAATATTTTTCTCTATGTAATGCATCTTTTTGATTTAAACAAACTTCATAATAAATTAATTTTAATGGTCTTCTGTACTTAGTTGATTCAACACAACCATCATTATGTTGCACAATTCTTCTTTTTAAATTATCTGTGTAGCCAACATAAAATTTATCATCTTTTTCACTTATAAGAATATATGTATAAAACATTATTTTAAATTAAGCCTACGAGCGTCTTGCCAGATGGGTAAGTCTTCGAATGATTTAATTGTTGACAAATGTTTAAACCTCCGGTTTATAAATCTGCCGATCAAAGAACAAATAAATAATCTACCAATCTTCCAATCGGCCAATCGACCAATCAAATACAAGATAAAGACAATCTGCCAATCAAATTCAATCTTCCGGTCTACCAGTCGACCGGTCAAATTCAAATAAAAAGATTTAAATTAATTTATTGATTATTTTTAAGGAAATTTTCAATGTTGATTATTTTGAGATTTTTTTGGATATTTTTATATTTATTTATTTCTTTGGTTAATTTCTCCGGGTTGTTGGTAGAAAGTATGATTATTTTTTTGCTGGAGAGATTAGTATGGTTAGAGTATTGAGATAGAAAATTTTCAATCGAAATGGTCTGCTGGCCTAAGAATTTTTCTTTAGATGGGTCATCACTTATAATAGCATTTAGTTTTATGGGAGTGCCTATTCCAGCATAGTAAGTGATCTCAGCAAGCTGACCGGTACCATAAATATTTATCGTTTTTTCTCCTTGTTGGTAGAGTTTCATTAAGTAAGCAGTGAGTAGATCCCTGGTGTAATGATAATAATGGAGGGTTTCCTGGAAACGGTTATACATCAAACGGCTGACATTCACCATACCTTCAGGGGTAATAATGTATAATAGCTTTCTCCCGGTATCTTTTTTCGCTTTTATTAGGCCGCGGTGAATTAGGTTTTTTATAATGGCGTTGGTAAGGCCTAAGGAGATGTTTAGTTTGCGGGATAAGGAACGCTGGGATAGGGAAGGGTCGTCCTTTAGTTCTAAGAGAGTGTCGAGATATTTTTTAGTTGGCATAAGTAACACCTAGTTTTTAGTTTTTAGTTTAAAAAGGTGCAAGGTGCAAGGTGCAAGGTGCAAGTTTTTAAATGCAAGATACGAGTTACAAGTTAAGAATTTTTCAAAGACTTAATTAAACCAAATAACATATAAATGATATCTTTAATTTTTTTATTGAGTAAATTAAATTTATCTAATTTTAAATATCCAAGATCTTTGGCGAGTAATATTTGATATTCTACCTCATAAGCAGAACCTTGAGCCATGCCGAGAAACCTAATATAATTACTTCTTGTTAACTGGCCGGAGCCTTCGACGATGTTAGTAGGGATAGATGATGATGATCTTCTAATTTGGGAAGTCAGTCCATATTGTTCATTATTGGGAAATTTCTGAGTAATATTATAAATGTCTACAGTAAATTTATGGGCATCTTCCCATACTTTTAGTTTTTTGTAGTTGGACATGATAGTCTCCCTTCGGTCGACTAGTTTTTAGTTTTTGGTTTATGGTTTTTAGTAAATTCAAAAGAGAAATATTTTATTTCGGTCGACTGGTTGCAAGTTGCAAGTTACGAGATTTAAAAAAGTTACAAGTTTTAACAAATAAATCTAATAAATCAATTCTTCTTATTTATCCCAAAGTTCAAAGGGGTGGGCTAGTTTATCGTAGATCTTTTTCTCAGATATTTTCTTTCTCCATTATTAAAAGCATTTGTTGCTTTATATGAGGGAGGTCTTTTCTCACAACATCCCATACTCTTTCAAGTTTTACCCCAAAGTATTCGTGGGCAATAATATCCCTCATCCCAGCAATTTTCTTCCAAGGTATCTGTGGATATTTATTTCTAAAATCGTCATCTACATTTTTGACCGCTTCGCCAATTATCTCTAATCTTCTTATAATTGCATCTTGCACTTGGCGATTTGAATAAAATTCATTCTCGGCAAGGTTCTGGATATATTCCTCTATTGCCAAAGTACTCTCGCATATGTCCTGTAAATAGAGTTTTATGTTTCTTTTCATAGAATAGACACCTCTTCACTCAATATTTGTTCTTTTATAATCGGTTTGATTGTTGAATATTCTCCTAAATCAACCCTCTTGCCAAGAGCCTCTTCCAGTTCTAACTTTAATCCTGCAAAATCAAGTAAACTCATCCTGCCTTCAATCTCCACCAAAACATCTATGTCACTCTCCTGATTCTCCTCTCCTCTTACAACAGAGCCAAAAATTCCTGCTCTCTTGGCATTATATCGCTTAAGTATAGGTAATATTTTTCTTTTAATCTTATCAATCTTTTCTATATTCATTCTTTATACCTCCATCTATCAGAGTGTTAAGGGGACAACGGTTCTTTTGACAATATTATGTATACGGGCACCCCTTACCTTATACCCTTTTCCAAAGGTAATCAGGATATCAATATCACTATCATTGTCGATTTTTTCTTCTCCTTTAACAAAAGAACCAAATATTCCTATTTCCCTAACATGAAAAGTCTGTCTAAGGTAGTTATTATTTTTCTCTAAGATTTTCTTTATTTCAACGATATTCATATCGCTCACCTCTTATTCTCCTTGTTTAAGCGGGATATGGCAACATGGTGAATTATCACTTTAAAAAAACAAGTTTCAAGTAAAGAAACAAAATACAAAATGCAAAGAAAGATACAAGTTGTGAGTTGAGATTGCTTCGGTCGCTAAAGCTCCCTCGCAATGACAAAAAATTATGTTCAGGATGTGAACTTAAGAAAATTATACTGTAAAAGAATTGGGATGTCAAATTTTGCTTGACCAGTTTGCCGGTCTACCGGTCGGCCGGTCTGCCAGTCGGGGGGAAATACAAAATAAGCGTATGTAATAGCGGATAGTTATAGCGCGGGGAAGAAGTGCAGGGAAAGATGAATTAATCGAATTATTCTAAATTAAGTTCAATTTGAAGGGCTGTGTTAACATCAGCCATAATATCAGGAGAAAGTTCAGTAATTTTTTCACCGAGCTCTTCTTTGCCAATAGTAAAAATAGAGTCTGCTTGAAATTTTGTAGGATTAGAAAATCCTTCTGTGACCAGAATTTCTACCGGGTAAATTATATCTTTTTTTTGTATAGTGCCCGGGATAACTACAACATCATTGCTGTAACGGTTTCCTTGATCATTTGAGACAACAAGAAGAGGGCGAATTTTCTTTTTACTGGGGCCCCAGAAGACTTCACCGCGTCGAGGGAAACTCATAATTGTTCTTCCTCTTCCTGTTTTCTTATAACTTTTGCCTGCGCTTTACGAAGTTCAGGATAAGACTCTGATTTCTGAAGATAATATTCTTTCAATTGTTCGGCTCTTAGTTTATTTAAAGAAATATGAATAACTTTAGAGATGGAACCATGTTTTTCTTTTAGTTCTTGTAGAAGCCTATCATCAATATCTGATAAATATACAGTATGTCTGGGCATTTAAAAGCACCTCCTTTGTATTACAATATTATCATACATAAAGGTAATCGTCAAGATAAAAAACAGGTTAGGAGGTACGAGATACAAAAACAGTCTGCCGGTCTACCAGTTGGGGAAAAATACAAAATACAAGATATTTTTAGTATTTAGTCGTTAGTATTTAGTATTTAGTGAAGGAAAAAGAGTACAAGATTAAATTACTTCGGTCGCTAAAGCTCCCTCGTAATGACAAAGGAGGAGACTCCCTAGCAATGATCCTAGTAAAGCAAGGCTTTACAGGGCGGGCCCCGTGTAAATATTTAATTCGATTTAACAGGGCGGGCCCTGTATAAATAAAGGAATTTAACAGGGCGGGCAGAAAATATTTCCTTTGGAAAGAAAAAATGCTGGTAAAAATATAATCTTAGATTTATCGTTTAAACCACTAAAACCCATTAAATCCATATTTATTTCATCCTGATAATAATTCTTTGTGCATATACAAGTTAAATCGGGAGAATACTCATTTATAAAAGATCTAGTGCTTCTGGTAATTTTCGCCTCTTTAAAAGGACGATATTTCACTTCGTAGCCCCGTAAACTCTCACCCTCACCCTTTAAAACAAAATCCATTTCAGCACCGGCTTTTGTCCTCCAATAATAGATTTCATCAAGTGGACCCTTACCAGTTAAAAGCATTAAAAATACAGAATTTTCCACCAAACTACCGGAATCCCTTCTCTCTTCTAAAGAATTTAGGTCACCTGCAATTATATTTCTAATCCCGGTATCCATAAAATATAATTTAGGCATCTTGGCAACTTCTTTTATCTTATTTGAGTAAAAGGGATTGATTAGTCTTATAATAAAAGTACTTTCCAAAATAAATAGATAACGCTCAAACGTACGGCGCGATACCCCACAAATAGTGGTGAGATTAGTAAAGTTTATGGAGTTACCCGCATGCAAGGTAAGTAATTTAATAACTCTATTAAAAGCATAAGGATTATCTATCCGAAAAAGATCCTTAATATCTTTTTTAATATATGAATTAACTACATCTTTTAAATATTCAATTTTTTCTTCTCGAGTGGGGAGGAGGGGAACCCTGGGGAGGCCTCCAAAGATTACATATTCTTCAAAATATCTTAAAAAATCGCCTTCAAAGAAACGAGCCTTCTCCCAATTACCTGTATTCCAAAAATCTGCCAAGTCTTTTCTGTCTTTAAATTCAATGAACTCACCAAAATCAAGAGGATAAATCTCAAATATCCTTTTTCTCCCTGCTAATGAATCCTTAAATTTACTTTTTATAGAAAAGGATGATGAACCACTTACCACTACGCTAATTTCCTTATGATGATCTACAAGAATTTTTAAAAAATTGCTCGGGTTTTCCATATATTGAATTTCATCAAGAAAAACAAAGCATCTCTCTTTTAAATCTGCTCCGTTTGCCTCAAGGAAAGCAATAAACTCTTCAACCCCCCTATTTACTACTTCTAATAAATTCATATCTTCCAGATCAAAATAAAACACCCTATTTCTTTCAACTTTTTCTACTTGTAGGAGGCTGTCTATCAATAAATACATTATACTAGTCTTGCCTACCTGCCTGGCTCCTAAAAGTACAATTAAATCATTACCCTTTAAAAGCCTGCTCATAACCTTATTTACAATTCTTCGTGGTTTTAATCTTTTCATATTTTTCATATGCATTACCTCACTATTTTAGCATATTACTACAATATTAGTAAGGTTATTTTAACATGTTATTCATAATATAGCAAGTTTATCTGTTTTTTAAATGTAAAGACGGGCACTAAAATTCAAGATGTGGGCTGGAAATGAAAGAAAGCGTATAGTAATAGCGGATAGAATAATTAGTATCGAGTATCGAGTATATGGTATATAGTGAGGAAGAGATCAAAATATAGTTTGTCTTTTGTTTACCCTGGGCACGATGCATCGTGCCCCTACATTATTGCTTTTGTAGGGGTCATTTATTCGACCCGTCTTTAGCGGGTTCAATGAATCGAACCCCTACATTGCAGAAATAGACAGGCGAGCCTGCACTCGTGAAAACGGGGGACATCTGTCCTACGAATGATGATGCGGGTCGGATGAAGCCGATCCCTACGCTTACAATTTCTTCATTAAAAATTCTCTAACTTTTTTAGCTATCTCTAAACACTCCTTCGCCTCATCTATGCTTGGCTCATAAAATTCATCCGGGTATCTAACCTCAACAGCATAGAAGGACAAATCACCTACATCAATTCCTTTGAATTTACCATCCTTTTTGACACACAACTCTAAAAGATATTCCAAATTGTGAGTCTTTCCAAATTCCACATTTTTAGTTATCAAATAAGCTTTTAAAAATTTCTCTACAGCTTGCTGTGAATGAAAACATATCGCTTCGGTTACTGTCTCTTCTGAAGATAATTTCATCAAGTTTATCGCAACTTTTAAATCATTATTGGCTTTAATTAGCCATTTTTTGACATATTCATTTATCATAAGGTTATTCCCTCTTTTAAGGCTTCTCTTACAACACTACCTATTTTTGTTCTATAATAATTTAATTCATCTTTTGATTTGATAACCAGATCAGCATCGATTCCTTTTTTGGCAAGTTTCTTCCGTAAAAGGGAAGATAATTTAATTTTCTCCCTGGCAATAAGCTTATTTTTCATTATAATCATGAAATCATAGTCGCTCTTTTCCGAGGAATCTCCTCTTGCTCTGGAACCAAATAAAATAATTTCTTCATAGTTATGCTCTTGAAGCATCCCTTTGAGTAAGATTCCTAAATTTCTCTTTACCATTTATTCTTTCCTCCTTGCTAATTAAACAATTAGGATTAGTTTGTTAGTTATACAATTTACTTTACCGCTTTTAGCAGATGAACTTTTTCCCCTTCAACCTCCAGATATAGTTCTATAGCTTCTCTTATATTTTTAAGAAGTTCTTCTATGGTTTTCCCCTGAGCATGACAACCTTTAAGTTCAAATGCAGTTCCTATTAAATATCCATCTTCCCCTTCTTCGATAATAACTGTAAATTGTCTTTTTTTCTTCATTTTTCTTATTTTTTATACCCTGACAACCTTCTGACCTGATTATAACTAAAGTTAAAATGATTGTCAAAATTACAAAAGACAGGCGAGCCTGTCCCCTGTTTTCACAGGGGCAGGCTCTGTGAAAACGGGGAACGCCTGTCCTACATTGTGTTTTGAATTTTTGTAGCCCACTATATTACACCTCGATCCTTACCTGCTGTAAATTTAGACATACTCGCTTGGGCATCTTCTAACATTCTTAACCTTTTTACCCTTCTTAATTTAATTCCGAGCTCTGAAGTAATAGGTTCGAGTAGTGTGAAAGTCTCTTCTTTTTTGACTAATATTTCCTGGGGTAGAGTTTTGTAATTTTCAGCAAGTTTCAGGAATTGCCCTGGAAATTCGGAGATGCATTCTGCAGGTTTTGCTAAGTGGTGGCTTAATATAAAACCTGAATGTTGGTCTACCCATAAAGTGATATAAGGATAGAAAGGTCTTTCTCCTTTTTCTTTTACTGGTTTTGGATAGTAAAAGAAATCAACCTCCCAAACACCCTGACTATTAGGGATTCTATCCTTGATTTCTTCCAAACGATCTACATCAATAGGTTCTACAATAATTTCCGCTTTTTTTAAGGGTAATGGCTCTATCCACTCATCCCTCCAGGATAGACCTGTTTCATCCTTTTTTGGGACTCGAATTAGATAATGATTTTCCGTAGGTGGAGTGAGCATTTCTGAATCATCTTTAAAACGAAGTGAGACATCAATTGCCTGCCATAGACATAAGGTTAGATATCTTGCCTCTTCACTGGTTAAATGCCATGGATGGCAACCAGGCCGATAATTCCTGAATAAGGGCCATGAATTAGGTCCGCTAAATTTTAAATCAACTTTCTTTATTACTTGAAAATCTTCTTTCTGTAAAAATTCTCTATCTTCGAATGAAGCCATAAGTAATTTTTGAAGATTGAGCATATCCTCAAGAGACGGATAATATTTTTTCGATTGAAGTTTTAAGTATCCATTTAAACCCTCGCTGCCTTGATAAACAGCTAAGGCAAAATGTTCACCCGCTCCTCCCATTACACAACAATAACCAATCTCACCAGTTACCGGGTTTTGAACTCCAAATATATCAGTATCCCACATCCAGTTCCAACACTCTATTTTCTTAAATTCTATTGCTGCATCATATAAGTCTCTCCATTCTTGAATAGACGGTGGTTTATCGTTCATTTTTACACTTCCTCCCTATGTTTTTTCTATATTTATTAGTTGACCAGTTAACCGGTTTGCCAGTTAGTGGTTAGCGGTTGCAAATAGATTGCTCGCTATACAGGGCAAGCTATCTCCCGTCAAAAGAAAGGGAATAAAAATCGTGCATTTATTTTAAAATGTAAAATATGGCTCTTCCTCTTCCCTGTTTTCTGATTAGTCTTTTCTCAAGTAGATCGTTTAAATCTTTATTTGCTTGTCTAGGAGATATATTATTAATCTCCATATATATTTTTCTTGTAATATTTTTGTGAATTTTAAGATATTCTATCGCTTTCTTTTGCCGTTCGTTTAATTCTAATGACTCAAGATTTTCAGGTATCTGAAATTTCCTTAAAACTACCGCAAACCCACCGGTAACTTCTTTAAATATAGGTTCGGGTAAATCCTCTTCTCTGCACCATTTTATAATGTCATTTGTTCCAGTTCCCCACCTTTCAATATATTTTATCAGAAATAGAAGGTTAGCCAAAGAAGGGGGTTAACAGTTTCTGATTCGCCTTGAGAAATTATTTTCTTTAAGTCCATTAGTATTTATCCTGATTTATTATTTTTATATATTATGATTGTAACCCAAAAAGCTAAAAAATATTTAAAAGCAGTTTATATACAATATTTTACAATGTTGTAGACCACTGTGTGTAGTATATTGTAATAATTTTATAATAAATTTTAATTTATTGGTTGTAATTATCTTGTAGGGGCACAATGAATTGTGCCCTTGTCGTTTATTACCTACTGTCTCTTGTGGGCACGATTCATCGTGCCCCTACATTACTATTTTGTTTACTTTTTGGGTAGTAATCATATTATAACAGATTGCAAGTTGAGATTGCTTCGGTCTTTTCACTCACTCCATGACATTTAAAGATAAGACAGGTCGGATAAATCCGACCCCTACATTTTAGAAATAGACAGGCGGGACGCCTGTCCTACATATGGGACAGAGGAAATAATTAATAGTCAGGAGGTATATCAAACTGTCAGTATATTTTTCCAGCTGTAGTTGGCAATTTTGTTCTTTACCATAAAGTTATCGTCAGAACAGGATATAACTGCCGCAGTTTTAACCTTTGAGCCTAAGTCATTGGCAAGTCTTTTTAATGAAGTTATATGTTTAGAGGTAATGGTCATTGAACTTTTTATTTCAAATAAGTGTAGGAATTCTCCTATTTCAATAACTAAATCTACCTCTAGACCATCTCTTGAACGCAAGTAGTACATAGAAGCTCTTTCCCCAAAATGTAAAAACTTCTTTAAAAAATCATTAATAATCATCGTTTCAAATAAATTTCCAAAATGAGGACTTTTTTGCAAAGTATCAGCATCATGAAATCCTAATAAATAAGTACATAATGCGGTATCGCCAAAATATATTTTAGGACTTTTTACTATTCGTTTGCCAATGTTTCGGTAATAAGGATAAAGAAGATATAATTGATGTGCCGTTTCCAGGTGAGAAAGCCATCTTTTTGCGGTAGGCACGCTGATGCCGATATCCCGAGCAACTTCAGAGATGTTGAGAATTTGCCCTGTTCTTACAGCACAGGCTATTAAAAATCTTTCGAACTGGCTAAGGTCACCTATGTTCGATAAATTTCGGATATCCCTTTCTAAATAAGTGGTAATATATGAACTACACCAAATTTTTCTATCCACTTTTTGGTGAGTAGCAATTTCGGGGAAAAATCCCCTCAGCATGACTTCATTAAGAGATATTTTCCGGTCAAATTTATTGGTCAGATTTAATCTTTTTATCCAGGTGGAAATATCTTGAGCATTGCGGGCGTTATCGACTCTTTCTGAGAGAGAAAAGGGCAAAAGGAATAAGATGGCTGCCCTACCGGCTAATGATTGGGTAATATTATGCATAAGCGTAAAATTTTGTGAACCGGTAAATAACCATTGACCGGGCTTGCGATTTTCATCTATCCTGGTTTTTATATAGGATAATAACTCAGGCACATATTGAATCTCATCTATGATTAAAGGTAAAGGATATTGATTTAAAAAACCCAGGGGGTCCTCTTTTGCTCGAATTCTTATATCGGGATCTTCTAAGCTTACCAGGGTGTGAGTTTTGGAAAAGAGCATCTTAAATAGAGTAGTCTTTCCTGATTGGCGCGGACCAGTAACAACAATTGCCGGAAAAGTCTTAATTGCTTTAAGAATCGTTTTTTCTAATACTCGAGCTTTTAGTTTCATTTTTTTTCATGCCTTCTTCTATGCCTTTATGCCTTATTTTATATTTTTTCTGATATTATTATAACCCTTTATATTTAATATTTCAAGTTAAATATGCAGGGTAGATTAGTAGTTAGTGAATAGTCGTTAGTATTAATTCTCACCTGCTGTGAATTCAAACATACTCGCTTGGGCATCTTCCAACATTCTCAACTTTTTTACCCTTCTTAATTTAATTCCAAGCTCAGAAACGATAGGTTCAAGTAACTTGAAAGTCTCTTCTTTATTGACTAATATTTCTTGGGGTAGAGATTTATAATTTTCAGCAAGTTTCAGGAATTGCCCTTGGAATTCGGACATACATTCTGCAGGTTTTGCTAAATGGTGGTTTAATATCAAACCTGAGTAGTGTTCTACCCATAAAGTTATATAAGGATAAAAAGGTCTTCCTTTTTTTTCCTTTGAAAAGGGGACGGTTCTATTTTTATTTTATTTGAGAAAAAATAAAAATAGAACCGTCCCCTTTTCACCTTTTCATACAAAACAAGAGAAAAAGCAAGATCAGTTTTTATGATTTTGAGGGTCACAGAGACTCCTTGAAGCGAAGTGTCGCAAACACGCTGTTAGCTGCCGAGCGTCAATTATGTTGTTTCCGCTTCGTCCACTAACCGTTTCCATAATGATTCAACGTTTAATTTCTTTACCCACTGTTCCAGGTAATTTATATCTAACTTACCATACTGTACTTCATAAACCCGCAAGGCATCTGTAAATTGCTTCTCACTTCCACCGGAGAGTTTTGCCCATCTCAATTTAGCTAAGAGTGTGTCTTCAGAAATCTTGCGTAAAAAACGCGACTGGTCAAAAGGTTCGTCAGTTAACATCCAAAAATCAACTTTATCGCCGGTGTTTAGATCAATTAGATTAAACATACTCTGCCTTTTAATTGCATCAAGAATGTTATCTTCGGCTAAATAAAAATCTGATGGAGGAAAAGCTTCGACTAATCTTTTTGCTGTTGACTTCTTTATGGCAATAAGCATATCTATATCATGGGTAGACCGTGGTTCACCCTGTAAACTTGAAACAACAGAACCTGTTATCATATATTGGATTCCAGCTTGATTAAGTACTTGAATAACCTTGTTTAATAATTCCTGTTGTGACATTTATCCAGACGCTCCAAAAGTATTTTTTTAAATTCTTCATCGCTAAGATTCGGGAACCTCTTGTGTAACCCATGAATAAAAAGCTGCCTGGTAAATTCAGACAACTCAAATGCTTTAAGCAATCTTTTTTCAGGCGACATTTGACGAAGCACCTGAAGGTATATCTTATAATTTGGACGTTTTTTAATATCCATAGTTACAACCCCTTCCTTTTTTTTGTAATTCCTTTCAAATAAGATAATCCCTTTTTTAGTTAGCTGATTTACCGGACTTACTTTATAAAACCATATTACACCATATATTTAGCGGATTTATGGCTAGTATTGACACCCATTTTTATAAATATCTTCTCGCAATTTGCTCTATAAATTCATCAAAGTCAACCAGTTCATATTGGAGGTATTGCGTACAGAATAACTTTCTGGAACTCCAATATGTTCTTTGGCTATGATGTGATTAGAAATATCAATACAAGCCTCGACTGCAACCATAAGATAATATTTAACACTTCCCAGTGATTTCAAGTCTGCAACAAGTAATTCTTTCTCTTTTTGTCCATATTCCTTTAATACACTCAAGGACTTCTCTATTTCTCCTATCAGAGACACAATTCTCTCTTTATCTACTCCCATGCTTCATCTCCGCCACATGTTCTTGAATTTTGTCTTTAAAATCCCAATATTTTTTCCAATGTATAGTTATAAAATTTGTTCTTATATTATCATCAATGTTCTTTATTAATATCCCCTTAGTGGCCCTATACAAAATAGGATCAGAGGCCAGATTTAACCTAATTACATCTACGGGAATTTTTATAATTTCTTCCAAATGATTTGACAATTCTATCTCGTAGAAAATTTTTTCTGTTAGAATAATATTTTTATCCACATAAATTGCTATGTCCACATCATTAAAGGTTTCATCTTCTATGAAAGAGCCAAATATATAGGAAAATATTATCTCCTCTTGATTTTTAATAAAATTTTCAATTTTATCTATTACTTCTTTTTTGTAAGCTGATATTTCCATTATTCTCTTTACGCCTTCTGTAATATTTTGTTCCTGATTTTTTACACATCTTTGCCAGTATGTTAATCAGTTAATTACAAGATACATTAATCCAGTTATAGGTTACTGGTTATTAACAATATTTTTAGTATGTTCGGTTGAGTAAATTATATTATATGAGTTTAAGAAATGCAAGAAATATAAGTTAGATTAGAAAAAGACGGGTCGGATAAATCCGACCCCTACCATTTATTGATTCATTATTATTTTTTGGGGATTGGTTTGGACTAAGTTTAGGGCGGCTTGGTGGCTGATGATTTTGGAGGCTTCTTCTACTGCTTTGGATAGAATGGGGTTCCTTCCTCTTTCGGAATCAGAATGAGCATCACTGGCTATGCAGTAGATTAGATCATTAGCTAAAAGTTCTTGAGCAAATTTTCTGGTCTTTGAGCCAAAAACTCCGCATAAACTGGCGGCAGTTAATTGAGCTAAAGCACCTTTTTGGATTAAGTTGGAAAGTGAATCTGGTTTCCGTTGGAATTCTGAATTTCTTTCTACATGAGAAAAAATAGGAGTTATTCCCATTATCTGAATTCGAAAAAGGATTTCTTCTATCTGGTTAGGGATTTGGTCAGCAGGAAACTCTAAAAGCAAGTATTTGGTCTTGTTTAGGGTCATTATATCTTGCTTTTTTAATCTTTCAATTATATCTGCACTTAGATGTACTTCACTTCCGGGAAGGACTTGTAGGGGAAGATTAATTTCTTTTATTTTTTGATTTAGGATTTTTACCTTTTCTTCAATATCTTTGGGTTTATTTTCGTAAATACCATTAAGGGTGTGGGGAGTGGCTACGATGGTTTTAATGCCGTCCTGATGTGCTTGCTCACACATTCTAAGTGAAATTTCCCAAGAAGAAGCTCCATCATCCATATTAGGAAGAATATGATTATGAATGTCAATCATTTTATTTCTTTCTCTTTTTCTTTTCGTCGCCGTAGTAGTAATAATAGTAGTAGGGGTAATATTGTCCTTCTTTTTCCATATCGATTTTATTTAATACTGCACCTAATATATTTGCTTTCACTTTTTCTAATAGTTCTTTTGTTTGTTTGGCTGCTTCTCGGGATACCTCTCCAAAATCCAGGACGAGTACCACACCATCTACTTGAGTAGCTAATACTAAGGCATCGGTAACGGCAATGACCGGCGGAGAATCAAATATTATAAAATCAGCTTGCTCTTGTAATTCCTTTAGTAGTTCTTTCATCTTATTAGAACCGAGTAATTCGGATGGATTAGGGGGAATAGGACCGCTGGGAATAAAATACAAATTAGGGTCAACATCGCTCATTTTTCGCATTACTTCTTTTATCTTCTTATCCTCAACTAAAATATTGGTGAGCCCTGTTTTATTATCCTGTTGAAGTATTTTATGAATCATTGGTTTTCGTAAATCAGTATCTACCAGAATTACTTTATATTTATCCTGAGCCATGGTTAGGGCTAAATTAATAGAGACTGACGATTTTCCCGCTTCCGGAATAGGGCTGGTGATTAGCAGGGTTTTTATCGGTTTATCTAAACTGGAAAATTTTATATTGGTGCGTAAAGTACGAAAGGCTTCACTGATAGGAGATTTTGGGTCGTTTTGGACCACAAAGATATTTTCAAAGTCTTTTCGTTCAAATTGTTTTAGTTTTAAAGCCAATTTGGTCACATCCTTTGAATAGTATTTAGTATTTAGTATTTAGTATTTAGTAAAGAAAATAAAAAGATAAATTCAAGATAAAACAGTCAGTAGTTCTAGTATTTAGTAAAGAGATATAAAAAATAAATGTAAGATAAATCAGTCGTTAGTATTTATTTTTTTGATTAAGTTCATTGTCATTCTACAAATTTCATCTATCTCGTTTAATAGTTGCTCGATTTTATTATTATCAAAATATTTCAGACGAGAAGCAATAATAATTTGTGTGCTTAGTTCAGAACAACTTCCAAGAGCAATGTATAGAAATTGTTTATATTCTTTATTGTGAAACCTGGTAAATCCCTCTGCTATATTAGAAGGAATTGAAACAGCTGCTCGTCTCATTTGACTTGTCAGACCATACAATTCTTCTTTAGGAAAAGATTTAGTCAATCTATATATATCTTCGACTAATTCAATACTCCTTTTCCATATATTCAAATCCTTATAATTTTTTATTTTCATGATTAATTTTTTCTTCTTTCTTTCTTTTTAACTAAATACTAAATACTAACGACTAAATACTAATTTAATAAGCTCTTTTTCTTTTAGTTTTTTGGTTGACTTTGGGGATTAATCCTAATACTGGTAATCCTAAGTAACGCTCTATATCATCTGTAGTCTTAATGGTATTATCCATATATTCCATAAAGAATACTAACATTACCCCCATCATTAAACCTAATATGCCGCCAATGGCAAGGTTTAATTTTTTATTCGGTTTTATCGGTGCATCAGGTGCTAAAGCATTATCTATTATCCTCATATTTCCTAATTCCATTACTTCATTTATCCGAGCTTCCTGATATTTTTCTAATAATAAGAGATAGATATTTTCAGATACTTTTACTGCCCGTTCTAAGCGGGCAAGTTGTAATTCCTTTTCCGGTAATTTTTCTAACCGTTTTTCGTATTCTTTTATGGTTTTGGATAAGGCTTCCATTTTAGTGTCTAAAGAAATCGTATTGGTTTCTAAAGTAACTATTTCAGCAAGGAGATTTTGATAAATAGGATTTCGAGCAGATACTTTGGAGCCAACTATCTCTGCTACTTTTTCACTTATTTTATTTTTAGTCTCTTTAATGTTAATTTCTACTTCAGTTACCTGGGGGCTCCCTTTACCATATTTTTCTGATAGAGCGGGAAGTTGAATCTCTAAAGATACTAAATTATTCTGCAATTGCTGAACTATCGGATTAGTGGTGATTGTCTCAGAAGAAATATAGGTTTCTGATTGTCTTTCTAATTGCTTGTGAGCTTCAATTAATTTTGCTTTATTTTCAGCAATTAGATTAGTAACTTCTGCTTCTTGTGCCTGGAAATTTGCTAATTGCTCAATATTTATTTTGGTTTCTTCATCTAGATATAAGATGTTTTCTTGCTTTTTATATTGTAATTTCTCTTCTTCTTCTTCGGCAAGTTCTTTTCCCTTTTCCAACAATTGTTCTTCGATGAATTTTTTAGCCTCGCTTGCTTTAGAGCGATTTATGGTGAGGGATTCATCTACAAAAACACCAGCTATGGTGTTGGCAATTTCAGCGGCTAATTTAGGATTATTATTTTCAGAGCTAATTTCAATTATTTTAGTATTTTTCAGTGAATTTACAGTTACTGACTCTCTAATTTGTTTAATGGTATCTTTAAAGGTTAGTTCGGGTTCATCGGTATGGTTGTGGTTATTGTTTACGCCTAATATTGAGGCAACAATATTTTTTAAACCTAACTTGTCTAATATATTAATTAGCCATCTAAAATCTTCTTTCTTTTTCTCAAAATTTTCTGCCTCAGCTTTTTCGAAAATACCATCAGGTAATCTTTCTGCTGCTCCTTTGGCGATACTATAACTTTTTAATATTTCGATTTGGGTTTCAACTTCATCTGCTCTTCCAAAGATAAGGTTAGCCTCTGCGCCTCCAAATATTGCCTGCTGGGCACCACTTTCGGAAATTAAAACTGTAGTGGTAGATTTATAAATGGGGGGCAGGAAGAAATTTGCGATTAAGACAGCTATGATGGCGATTATAGTTACTGTAAATATGGTCCATTTTCTTTTACGTAAGACTCGTATGTAGTCTTGTAGGGAGATTTCTTCGTCGATTTCTTCTCTCATAAAAAACTCCTTTAAAACTAGTATTTAGTCGTAAAATACAAGTCGTTAGTATTTAGTTAAGAAAATATAAGATACAAATAAAGATACAAGATGCAAGTTGCAAGTGCAAGCTCATTCGGTCTACCAGTCAAATAAAATCAAGAAAAAATACAAGATAGAGAGCTATTTGCACTATACACTATTTTCTACTTAATTCATAGACAGGTGAGACGCCTGTCCTACAGTTTTTATTATTTTAATAGAACATTATAGACGCCGAGGCCGGTGGTAACAACATCTAAGATAGTACCTATATCGAATTCAGATAAAGGACGAATCGGGATAAAAACTATATCCTGAGGCTGCAACGTAATGTTCTGCGCTAATTCTCCATCCTTAAATATTTTTTCCAGATTAATTTCAATAACCTGTTCATATTTTTCTCTTATTACTTTCACATCTTTTAAGGTAATGGTGCGCATCTTTAGGCCTTCTTCGTCAAGGGGGAACTTGCGAATTACTACACAGGATTTTAAACGAGCATTCGCAGTATAACCACCTGCTAAGGATATAGCCTCAACAACCGTACAGACTTCCTCAATTGCATAAAGACCTGGACGATTTACTTCACCCAGGACATAGACATTATTCTCTAAAGCTAAGGGAACAAATAAAGAATCACCTGTTTCAAGAGGGTAATTTTGAGTAAGATCGTTTTGAATAATTAGTTTTTCGAGATCCACTTGAATAACTTCGTTGTTATATTTATTAATAATTACCTTCTTAAGGTTAGCTTTTTGAGTTAAACCGCCGCAGGCAGATATAGCTTTAAGAATGTCGACTTTACCTTCCAGGGAATATAAACCCGGGGATTTTACTTCTCCGGCGATAGATATATTAGTGATGGCAAAGGCTTTAGGAATATATAAAGAATCTCCCGAGTTAAGTTCGTAATTCTGGCTAAGGTCATTTCGGTTAAACAATTTTTCTAAATCTACCGGGGTAATTTCTTGGTTTTTACGAATAATCATGGCATTCTTTAACCCGGCTTCGTCAGTAAGACCGGCAGCAACAGAGATAGCTTTTAGGACATCTACTTTGCCAGATAAAGGGTATAATCCGGGTGAATGAACTTCTCCTAAAACCGAGATATTAAAAGTCCCAAAACTTATTACAGTTACACTTACCTGATTATCTTCCAAGGCGGTTAAAGTTTTTTTCAGTTCTTTAACAATCCCTGCCCTTAATTCTTCCAGTGTTTTTCCAGCAGCATCAATTTGTCCACCTAAAGGTAAAGAAATCATCCCATCAGGTTGTACTACAGCAGTCCTGGTTAATTCAGGGTAACCCCAGAGCCTTATTTCCAAGACATCATTTGGGCTGAGGACATAGTAATTGATAGGCGAGCCTTCGGTGGCAAAAGACAAATAATTGGGGTTAAAAATATTAAGTAGAAAAAATAATAATAGAGCAAAAAAAACAAAATACAGATTTCTCTCATTTCTATCCAAGTTATTTTTTATCATACCTTTTTTCCCTCCTATACTTTTATTTTGATAGGGGTCAGGTCTCAACATTTGACATAAGCTTACCAGCTGCTCAATTTAAGATAGGCTTATGTCAAATGTTGAGACCTGACCCCACTATTCTATTTACCATTGATAGTTTAGTTCGAGTTGGAAGTAAGTGTTGTTTTCGTTTTCACTTACAGTGTTATCTTTATTTTCAATGTTCTCTAAGGTTGCGCTTGCTGAAAGCTCCCATTGGGGTGACACAGTATAAGATATTTCTGCTTGATACGCTTGCTGCTTCTCTATTATACCAGAAAGAAAAATATTTTCATTAGCAATTATTGGATCTGATGGTAAAGGTATCCCTACCTGCCCTTCGCCATGGCGTTCATGGGTATAACTTAAAGAGAAATTGAATTTATCAGATAAACGATGGGTTAGCTCTAAATAGAGCTGGTCAGCATCAGGTCCTAAAGGATTTCCAATATATTCACCCTGATAAAGGTAATCTTGCCAGGGGTGGGTAGGAAAGTAAACATAGTTATTTATATGGGTATATTCAATTCGAAAGTCGGTATTACTTGTGCCGAGGGGGTCAGCAAAATAAGCGCCGGCAAGGAAACCTGTACGGCTAGGATAAGGATTTTCCTCAGGAAAAAATATAAAGTCATCTGCCATCCATTCACCATATAATTTAATCCCCGGGTGGAAATTTAATTCCATATCTACACTAACATTACAATTAACCTGCTGAGGGCTAAATATATTTGCTATCCACCAGGTAGCATAATAAGGAGGAATAAAAGGAAGAGGATTATAAAATAAGAGACTTGAGTCCTGGGATATTATTGCTGTTTCGGATAAGCCTAAGGTGAGGGCATCAAAAGGCTTATATTCTAATCTTTGGCCTGAAAAGTATCTATTTTGTCCATCTAAGGAGTCGAGTAAAGAGAAAAATTTGGTAAAGTTAATTTTGCCGAGGCCTTCCCCGAGTTCATTTAAGTCAAAGGTTCCCGAATATTTTATCATATCGAAGGCGGGAGAATTATCTGAAAGGATGAGATTGCCTTGATAACCAGGCCCCCATTTCATACAGTCTCTACCTACCATTAAATCAAGAGCGGGAAATTCTATACTGCTTAAAGATGGGAAAAACGGGGTATTGGAAGGGGTTGGAATTTCAAAAGAGGGTAACTTTAGTGCAATATATGCTTGATTTAGTTGAACTTGAAGAGAGGGTTCTCCTTCAGTATAAATAGAAGCATCAAGGTAGATGGCAGTATTTTCGGAAATACTGGCAGATACCCTGGCTCCGAGTTCAGAAAATAAGTTTAATTTTTCTAAATTAACATTTTCAGGATAAAATAAATTTATTTTTTGAGTAAAATAAGGCTCTATTTTTAGAGTTGATTTGAGGTTATCTAATATTACCGTGGTCTTGTTTAATCTTACTATCCTTAATCCTTGGGTAGACAGCTCATCATTTAGTTCTATTATAAGTGCTTCTAATTTTTCTATGTCTTGTTCGGTTAGGCTGGTTATTTGAATTTTTTCTGTCTGCAGCTGATAGATGATTTCATCTACCAGAAAAGCCATATCTCTTCGGCTCATCTGGGGGCTAAGGAGTCCGAAAGAAGAAGGGGAAGGAGGGGCCTTTAGAATATCTCGTTCCTTAAAATATTTTAGAGATTCATAGAGCCAATTAGGAGAAAAATCTTTGTTTAATTCTTCTGCGGAAGAATCTACTTTTAAGGGAATAACTTTTATCCCTATGGAGACAAGCTCATCTTGAAACTCATTTACTAATTTATCCATTAAGGATAAATTTTGTTGGTTAAGTTCTAATTTGCCTCTTTGTAAATTGGATAATGCTGAATCTATAAGATAAGCAACCTCTATTCTGGTTAAAGGCAAAGTACTGGTGGCGACGGTATCATTGCCGTCAAAGGCCTGCAGAGTTTCTAAGCGGGAAATTGCCGGATAAATCCAGCTATCTAAGGGAACATAAGTTAGAGAGCTGGCTGAGATTATTTTTGTGGGGATAATAAAAATAATGATGGTTATTAAAATTATAAATAAAATCTTTAAGTGGTAAAGAATAAATTTATTATCTTTTTTCACCATTTAATGTCCTCTTTAAATAAAGTTGCAAGTTAAGAAAAATACAAAATAAGCGTATAGTAAATACATTTAGTATTTAGTCGTTAGTATTTAGTATTTAGCAAAAATGCAAAAGATGCAAGATTATTCAGTCGTTAGTATTTAGTATATAGTATTTAGTAAAAAAATACAGAGAATAAATTACTCACCCCCACCTTAATCCTCCCCCCTCTAAGGGGGAGGAGACAAAGACAAATTGAGAGGAATTAATTGCAGACTGGATAACTATCATAGTCTGCGAAATATTATTTTTTCAATTAAAACAATTAGCCTACAATTATACATTCGACATATATTTTAAAAAATCCTGCTTTTAGAATAAAAAATATTGAAATATTTTTCAGTTTTTAAATGTAAATGTAGACAGTCTACTTTTTAAATCAAAAAGCAGTCTGTCCCCACGTAACTTTTTCATTTTAAAATATTTCTAAAAATTTATTTAATCCCCAGATGGAAAAAGCTGTGTCTATTACATCAAAAGGATGAAAACCTCCGGGCCAGGTGCCGCTACGGCGTTGGTTTGATAAAAACCATTGTACTGCCCTTTCCGCTGATGGTTTATGCTCTTCTGTTAAATCCGGATATTTAGATAGAGAAGTAAAAGCTAATAAAGCTAAACCTGTTTTAGATGCATCTTTACGTCCAAAAGAGCCGTTTTTATTTTGTTCATTTTTCAGATATTTCAATCCTTTTATGACTGTCTCCCGGTATTGGCCTGTTTGGGCTAAAGTAAATATCACCGGTGGAGTAGTCCATAAGGGTTCAAATTGTTTTAAATTTGGAAGATTGGTCTTCCAGGAACCATCATCTCTTTGGTCATTTACCAGCCAGAGAGAGGCTGATTTAATGACGGGATTAGAGATTTGGCAGCCAGAATATAAAAGTAGATATAGAGCCCAGCAAGTATCCCAACAGTCATCATTCCAGCTCCCATTAGCTTTTTGATTTTTTATTAGCCAATCCATCCCCTTTTCTAATGCTTCTCCTTCATAACCCGCACTAATCAGACCATATAAGGCGGCAGTGGTGGCTTCTACTTTATTCCAGGAGAAAGAAGATGTAGCTCCCCAATATCCTTCATCGTGTTGATGAGCCAGAAGAAAGGATAAGGCTTTTTTTGTATCTGGTATGGGAAGGGCTGGGCTGTTTCCTTCACCTCTATGCATATTGCCAAAGGTTCCTAAACCAAAAAGACCGGTAGCTACTACGCTGGAACGTTTATCTTGGGTTACTATAGGCCAGCTTCCGTCGGGTCGCTGTTGTTCGGCGAGCCATTGGGCGGCAAGAGATATTTTGCTTAGGATGTTTTCTCTGGTTATTTCTTGTTCTTTAGCAGCTGCAGCAGCTACGGATGCTGAAAATAGAACAGTAAAAGAATTATTAGCAGAGATAATTATAGCTGGTGCTAAAATTATGTTTATTATTAGAAATAATAGAATTAATTTTTTATATATAATAGAAGATACAGGTTGCAAGTTACAAGTTTCGAGTTGCAAGTTAAAATACAAAATATAAGTTGAAATTGCTTTGGTCATTTTACTCCCTCGCAATAAGTTTAGAATAAGTATAAAATTAAATAGTCGTTAGTATTTGGTATTTAGTATTTAGTAAAGAAAAATGCAAAGATAAATTCAAGATAAAAAATTCCGTAGGACAGGCGTCTCGCCTGTCTAATATTTCACCCCCACCTTAATCCTCCCCCCTCTAAGGGGGAGGAGATGTGTATTTTAATCAGGTTTAATAATAGAGTTTATTTTTTGTAAGATGGTGGTTTTGGTGAGATTTAGTTTTTGCTGGGCTTCTTTTCTGGTAGGGGCGTGAAAAGATATATATATTTTTATCTTAGGCTCAGTTCCGGAGGGGCGTAAAACATACCAAGATCCATCAGAAAATATTATTTTTAAGACATTCGAGCGGGTTAAAGCAGTCGGACTGGTTTTTTTTAATTTTAAATCATAACTTTTACCAATCTCATAATCCTCGATTCGGGTAATCTCTATATCTTTCACTTCTGGGAGTTTTTTTCGGAAAGCCTCCATAATCTCGGCAATCTTTTTCTCCCCTTCTGCCCCTTCCAGATAGATAGAGTGCTGGTTTTCTTCATAGTAACCATATTTCTGATAAAGATTCTCTAAGACCTGGAGCAGGTTGAGCCCTTTTTTATAGTAATAGGCAGTCATCTCGGCAATTAACATAGCAGAAATCACGGCATCTTTGTCGCGCACAAAATCTCCGGTTAGGTAGCCGATGCTTTCTTCATAGCCAAAGAGGAATGATTTCTTTTCTTTTTCTTCTACAACTTTGACCTGGTGACAGATAAATTTAAAGCCAGTCAGGGTCTCATAGGTGTCTACCCCAAAGCTATCGGCAATTACCCTGGACATATTACTGGTTACTATAGTTTTTACGATAAAACCATTGGCGGGGAGCTGATTCAGCTCTTTTTTACTGCTTAGGATATAGTGGAGCAGTAAGACTCCTACTTGATTGCCGTTTAGGACGGTGTATTTGGTTAAGGGATTTTTTACGGCCATACCAATTCGGTCAGCGTCCGGGTCAGTGGCAATTAGAATTTCGGCACCTACCTGGCTGCCTAATTTAATAGCCAGCTCAAAGGCAGCAGGATATTCAGGATTGGGTGATTCCACAGTAGAAAAATCGGGGTCGGGCCGGGCTTGTTCTTCTACCACAAATACATTGGAAAATCCCCTTCCCTTTAATATTTTCCTTATGGGAACATTTCCCGCCCCATGAAGGGGGGTATAGACTATCTTGATGGTTTTATCTATCTCTATCGGGTCTTTATCTCTAATGGCAAGCTCTTTTACTTTACGCAGGTAAACCCGGTCTATTTCCTGGCCGACAATATTAAACAGGCCTTTTTGGATGGCGGCGGGGCGGTCAAGTTTTTTAATCATAGAATAGTCTTTTATCTGGTTTATGTGATAAATTATTTTATCGGCAATCTCGGGGATTATCTGCCCGCCATCGGACCCATAAACTTTATAGCCATTGTATTCCGGGGGGTTATGACTGGCAGTAACCACTATACCGGTTATGGCATGGAGGTAGCGCACGGCAAAGGAAAGCTCAGGAGTGGGGCGGACATCCTCAAAGAGATAGGTTTTTATGTTGTTGGCATTAAGAACTAAGGCGATGGTCTCGGAAAATTCGCGGGATTTGTGGCGGCAATCATAGGCAATGACCACTCCGCGGTTTAAGTATTCCTGGGGATAAGGTTGCTTTTGTGATTCTTCGATAAGATAATCAGCTAACCCTTGAGTTGCCCGAGAAACAGTATAGATATTCATTCGGTTGGTACCCATAGCGATTTTACCGCGCAGGCCTCCGGTACCGAACTGCAGGTCTTTGTAGAAACGGTCTTTGATTTCTTCTTCGTTGCCTTCAAGGGCACGTAGCTCTTTTTTGGCCTGTTGGTCAAAGTATTCATTTTCTAACCAGAAATTATATTTTTCTAAGTAATTCATTCTTTAAGAATTCCCTCCTTTAAGTGTAAGATACAGGTTACAAGATGCGAGTTGCGAGATTATTTAGTTAGCCGGTTACCCTGTTTGCCAGTTTACCAGTTAATTTAATTCATATATGTAGGTAGAAATGCCCTGGATTCCTGCTTTCGCAGGAATGACAGAAAAGGTACAGGAATGACAGAAGAACAGACGGGTTTGATGAATTAAACCCCTACTTCACCCATACCTTAATCCTCCCCTTTCAAGGGGGAGGAAATAAAAAGGTAGTCCCCTTTTTTTCTAGTTTATCATTAGTAAAAGTAGCCAGGCAGGGATTAGCCATAATATTTTATCACCTTGCTCCCTTTTTTCCAACAAATCTTTGCTAACTACTATCCCTTCTCTAACTCCATACTTTTCCATAAATTTGATTATCCCTTTCAAGTCTCTTGGCAAAATAGTATTACGATATTTAACTTCGACAGGCAGAAGAAAATTAATATCAAGCACAAATTCAACCTCTTCCCTTTCTCTCCAATAAAAAACCTTATCTTTTAAGAAGCACCTGCCAATCAAGCTCTCTACTTTTTGACCATCTACCCTATTCTCTTTATTCCCCTCTCCAAAGACAGTAATTAAGCCGCTATCGATAAGATGAACCTTCTGATTACTGCGAATTTGCTTTTCTACCGAGGGAGAATACTTTTTTATCCCAAAAACCAAAAATGATTCAATAAGATAATTTAAATATTTAAGGGTGTACTCCCTGCTCAGACAGAGAGAATTGGCTATACTAGTAATGTTCATAATATCAGAAGAATGACCGGCCAAATAGAGGAAAAATTTTTCCAAAACCTGCGGTTTTTTTATTTCGTAAAGGTCTACCAGGTCTCGATAAATCACTTTTTCAATAACATCTTCTCGAAGAAGCCTCTGCCACAGAATAGGATTTTCTACCTCCAGAAGATGGGGAAATCCTCCCCGATTAAGATATTCGGCAAAAAGAATTTTGATTTTATTTTGATAAGGAATCAGCTGGTCGATTGGCGATATGCTGTCCATGTCCGAAAAAAGACCTGTTACCCCTTTAAGTAAATTAGAAGGAGCGATATTTTTCTGCAAATTAAGGATAATTTTATCTAATCTTTTATCTTTTAATTGACAGGATAAAAACTCATAAAAACTAAAGGGCAATATAAGCTCTTCTATTGTCCTGCCCATTAAAGATTCAGACCCTCTCTTGATAAGAGTAGCTGAGGAACCTGATAATATAAATTTAAGAGGATACTTTTTATCAAAATATTTTTTTATTTCAAATTGCCATCCCTCCCAGAAATGAACCTCGTCTAAAAAAAGGTAAATTTTCTCATTAGCCTTCAATTCAGTTAAAGCCCTTCCGCTTAACTGTTCATAAACATCTAATATATCAGACAGGTTTATCCGTGAATCTGATGAAGGGTTGGTAAGCAATTTTAATTCAGGATCATCACAGGAAAGATAGATTATGTTTTGGGCTGGTATTTCTCTTTTGGTGATTAATTCATCAATGATCTGATAAAGAAGAGTAGTCTTTCCTGTCCTTCGCGGCCCCTTAATAAGGATAGCCCGATCCAATTTAAAATACTCGAGGAGCTTTTTTAATATCGGCCTTCGGTAAGTTAGCTTGAGGGAGTCTGAGACTCTATGGTCGATCCACCAGGGGTTATGGAAATATAAAAGTTTTTTCAGTTTTTCTTTGCCTTCTATATTATTTGTCATTCTGTTTCCTTTTATTATTTCACTGTGATATTGCTAACTGTAGTTAGCATTATTTTTGATAATATGTCAACTTTACTTTGCAATTATTAGAATAAAAAGTAGTCCCCTTTTTTATTATTTCAACATTTCACTTAATAATAAAACTTTTATTTCTGTTACTTTTTTTAAAGATGTATCATTAGTGATAAATATATCTGCTTGGGCTTCCAAAGAAGTGGCCAACTGAATAGCCTCGGGAGTATTAATATTATAATTGGCTCTTAAGCTGGAGGCAACGTCGGCAATATTTTCATCAAGGGTTTTCACCTGTAAATTGGGAAAGGTCTCCAATAATATTTTATATCTTTCAGTAAGAATTAAATTGTTCTCTCTCTTGGGTTTAACTAAAATTTCTAATAAAGTTAAAATAGAAGTAATAGCATTAAAATGCCCTTTTTCTAAACTTTCAAAAATAGAAAAAGTCAGAGGAGAATATATTTGATTCTCTTCGAAGTGATATATAAAAACCATAGTATCCAGACCTATGATCTTCCCTTTCAAGTTTAACTCTTCCATGTTTCCCTTTCCTTTCGGACATATTCAGTTGCATCGATGCCTTGCCAAATTTCTTTTCCTAAACCTAAAGAATATTTAGCATAATTTTTGGGTTGGGGGTAAATAATTATTTTTTCATTATTAGCCTTTATAATTAATCTGTCTCCGGACTTAAGATTTATTTTTTTTCTTACCTCCAGAGGAATAACAATTTGATATTTACTACTGACTTTTACCATATTCTTCATTTTTATACCTTCTTTTACAATATTGATTTACGTTTTAATTATAATAAAAAGTAAAACGATTGTCAATAAAATAATCGTTAGCGAATATTCGTTAGCTGTTAGTATTAAATACAAGATAATTTAGTTAGTTAGTTGCCTAGTTAATTGGATAATTGGATAATTGGTTAATTGATATTATTCTATATATAAGGCTTGGAGGATTTCTTTGGTTTCTGTGTTCTGGACAAATATTACCAAGTGCAGAGTCTCTTTATCTTCATCTTTGCCACCTTCGGCTTCGTCCTCTTGGATAAGCGGTATTTCGGGAATAAATTTAAAGTTAAAGGTAGCTCCGGGTAAGAGAGGAGGCATATTCTGGAAAGGAAATATGTCCTGTATATAGTTATATAAGCCTGACTCGTCCCCTTCCTTACCAACCATTCCACAGACTGCTAAATCTTTTAAAGGAATATCACTTACATTTTTTACCATGCCTTCAATAATATAGTCATCCTCAATTATAGTCTTGGATGCGGACAGTTCAAGAAGAGATGACCGGGTAAGTTCCGTATCGATAGCATCTTTATAACACTCATAATTTCCTTCAACACAATCACAGGCAAGCCCCTGGAGCCTTTTAATTAAGCCATTGATAAATACGTCGGGGGTGCCTTTTTTACTATCACCAACATACCAATCATAGCGGGCATTAGTCTCTGAGGTATCGTAACCGTCTCCCCAAAGGTGTTCTTCCACCAGGATAACTTTGGTAGTACCGTATTCCCAGGCTAAGTCTTCTAAGCAGAATTCAGCGGTGGGACAGGTAAGACAGCCCTCCTGAACAAAGAGTTCCACCAGAACAGTGCGGGGAACATTTTTCGGAGAATCGGTATTTTGGGCAAAGGCTCGGGGGGTAAGGATATTATTGCCGGACAGGGTTAATAACAATATTATTAAAAATATAAATATTTTTTCTTTCATTCTCGTCCATTCCCTTTTACATATTATGTGGCTACCCTTAGTTTTAGCTATTTCAAACACAGCTTTAGTATATGTTCTATAATATCAAATCTTCAGAAATATGCAAGGGAAAGAAGCTTAACTCTTCTCTAACATGGAAATAATTTTCCAGCCAGTGTCTTCTTTTTGGAAATTGACTTCAAAATCCATGCTGTAGCTATAGACAGTTATAAATAAGAATTTGGCACTGATAGTAATTTTAAAATCCGAGCTTGCTATCAAGTCTACGATAATCAGATTTGAAATAGAAGTATTGACAGTTAAATTAACTCCGTAAGAACCAGCCATTTCCTCAGCTGCTTCTATTTCACTAACCATATCTTGGGCCATAGTGTGGATACTCTCATAAGTTCCTCCTTCAGAATCGGAATAATTTAAAGAAATGTTACTCATAAACATATCCACATCTTTGTTTCCTATGGCAGTCTTAATGCTATCTGCTATTACCTGGATCTCTAACTCATCTATGTCAGCATCTATTGTCCCTATATTTCCTGCTGAACAACCAATTAATAAGAAAGGCACGAGCAGTAAAAATAATAATTTTACTCCTTTGTTTATTTTGATTGCCATTTTATTTTTCCTCCTTGTAAAATAAAAAAAGCTGGCGGTCTGGCAGTCATAACCTTTTTATCAAGGTTTTAGACCCATAACTTTGCGCCCTATCCTTTCGGATAGTTTACCTTTTTCAACCTCTTGAAAGTTTATTTATTTAATTTTTTATTACAAAATCTCTATACCTATCTACTTATATTATTCCCTAAAATGAGATGTTTTAGACGTTAAATAAGTGTGTTATGGGGGTCAGGTCTTCACATTTGACATAAGTTGGATGCTTCCTTATTCAATATTGACTTATGTCAAATGTGAAGACCTGACCCCTTACTTACTCTAAGCAAAAAATAATTTGTTTGTGTTTACGGGTTGTCTGTTTCTGTCGGTGAGGCTTTTAGTGTTTCCTGGGCGATTTGCTGTATAATGTTTTGGGCATAATTTGCTTCCTGGCTGTCCGGGGCAAGTTCGATTACCTTTTCTAATTCAACCAGTGCTTCTTCGATCTTGTTCTGATTTAAATAGGCTCCGGCTAACCCATAATGGGTATTAACAAAATCCGGGTCTATCTTCAGAGCATTTTTAAAGGCTATCTCTGCCGGTTTATATCTTGCCAACCTCATATAATTATTTCCTAAATCAGTATATAAAGGGACCATTGATTTCTCATTCTTCTGATAGGAGATGGCCTGCTTTAACTTTGCTATTGCCTTATCCTGCTGACTCTTTTTCAGATAAAGATAGGCTAATTTTTGGGGTAAATCAGGATGGTCTATATATTTTTCTGCTTTTTCAAAATTTTCTATGGCAGGTGTGTAAATGCCTTTTTGAGATATAATCTGTCCAAGATTATAATACATCATTCCGAAATAAGGATTCCATCTTAGAGCTTCCTGAAAATTCTTAGCGGCTGTATCGTAATCAACCTTTTTGGCATACTGAACCCCATAATACTCGTATATCTGAGAAACAAAGGGGCGGATTACCATTACACAAAAAAATAAAGATAACAGAATAATTACCAGATATAAAAAGGGTTTAAATCTATAAATATTTCTTTCTGTTTTATTACTCTTGGCTTTTAGTCCTGCCTTTTTTACCTCTTCAATTTTTGTCTCCTGTTCAGAATATTCAACAGAAACGATGAGTCCTATAAACAGCCAGAATAGGACCAGGGTTGCCGGTAGGTGTAGAGGAAAGCCAAAGATAGCATCAACCAAAACTGCCATTATTCCACCCATTAAACCTATTAGTATCCCCTGCTTATATCTATCTTTTGTTCTCTTTAAAAGTTTTATTCCATAACTAAAATAAGTGATAATAATCCAGAAAAATATTCCCAAGCCGAGTATCCCTAACTCTGCCCCAAGTTGCAAATATTCGTTGTGCACTTTATCAGCAATTCCATAAGGATAAAGGGAACGATTCTCTCCTTGATCAAAAAATTTGGCCTGGTAGTTTAAAGAATTATATTTAAAAGTTCCTAAACCTGAACCAAATATAGGGTGGTCTTTAATCATAAGAGTGGTAAATTTCCAGATGGCAATTCTTCTTTTTAAAGAGGAGCCTTGGGTAAATTGGGCAACAGAAATTCTACCCTTTATTTTGGATATAACTGTGCCAGGTTTGTTTAAAGGGTTGGGTAAGGCAAATAGAAAAGTTATTAAAATAATGAGGGCCAGGACGAGAATAAAGATTTTTTTGTGTTCTTTAATAAAGCCTTTGCCCTGGCTGACCAGATAAAGAAGAAACATAAAGATTGAAGAAATTCCTATGGCCAGATAAGACCCCCGGGTAAAAGTTAGAATCAGGCTTCCACCCATAGCCAATATTCCCACGAGAAGCAAAGTTTTATGTCTTCTGTTTTGGCAGGCAAGGAAAAGGGATATGGCCAGAGGAAGAGGCACTATCAGATATTCAGCAAAGTAATTGACATTGCCAAAGAGTCCAAAGACCTGCTGTCTACCAATATTCGCTTTCCAGAAGGAGAAATCGATACCATTATATTGGAAGATACCGTATATGCCTAATAGGCTGCTGATGATAAGTAAGGTGGTGAGCAGACGATTAATTTGATGTTCGCCACGAATATTATTGACTACTATAAAATATAATATGGGACCAACTAAGAAGAGGGGCAATTCTAAAAGACTCACCATGGGGCTGTTAGACCAAAAAAGAGAGAAGGTGCAAATTGTTATAAAAACTAAGACGGGAAAGTTTAATGGGCTGGGAGCAATCTTAACCTCTTCTTTGCTCACCATTTTAAGTTTCCAGAGCATTAAACCAATTATCACTAAAATATTAAAGGCTAGCTCTTTTGCCGGGTTAAATATCCGCACCAGATAGGGATAAAAAACCAGAGGAGTGGAAATAATTAGAGCAATGACTGAAATTTCAATGGCTTTGGTCCAAATTGATTTTTCATGACAAAGCACGGTTGTTTCTTTATATTCCATTATTTTCCTCAAACTCTTATTTTAGTTACCCAGTTACCTAGTTAGCCAGTTTGCCAGTTAAGATTAAGATAAAGACCGGTTAGCCAGTTAGCTGGTTTTCCAGTTAAGATAAAAATTAGTTAGTTAAGATGTTTAGAGATATTGTTGGATTTGCTCGTTAATCTTTGTTGTTTTTGTATAGCTTTCTGTTTGTGATTTTAAATAAGTAATTAACCCATTAATTAATTTAGCTATTTTTTGAGCATGATTATAAGTAGCTTGAAATTCTTCTTTATTTATATAATTTAAATCTAAACTGATATATAAATCATTTTGCACTTCAGATGCTGAAGCTCGTGCTATTACTAAAAAGCTTATAAACTATTTTGTAGTTCTTCTATCAAAACCTTCAGCAATATTTGACATTACAGAAACACCAGCTCTTCTCATCTGGGAAGTTAGGCCATACAGTTCTTGCTGGGGATATTTTTTAGTCAACTTATATAGATCATGCGCAAACTTTCTCGCTTCCTGCCAAATAATTAATTCTTCAAACGCTTTTATAGTCGACAAAATTATTCCCCTCAATTATTCTATTCATTCAATTACGCTATTTACAATTTTCTTATTATCCTAACTGGTAAACTGGTAAACCGGTTAACAGGGTAACCAGATTTATATTTCACTAAGGGAAATTATTTTCCAATTATCGTCTTCTTTTATAAAATCGACATCGTATTCAATATTTTCATTGTATAAATCTGCGCATATAACCCATAAAATACAAGCCTTCAAAGTAATTTGAATCGTCATTTTGCCACTGGCATATATATCGGCTAATACCAAATCACTTTCAGGTATAGTAACTTTTGGTACAATTTTAAATATCGATGAAATATCTGCTAAATCTTCAGCTTCTTCTATCTTTGAAAATATTTCCTCTGGTAGGTTATTGATATGATTATCGTAGGTTCCGCCCTCAGAATCAGAATAATTGTAGGAAATATTTTCCATAAATAAATTTACATTTTTTTTCTCGATAGCCTTTTCAATATTCTTAGAGATCTGCTTAATTTGGGTTTCGTCGGTGGAAGTGCCGAGGCAGCCAGCTAAAGAAAAACTTACAAGGAAAGTGATTATCATAGATAATATTTTTATTCTCTTTTTAACAAACATTTGAAACTCCTATTTAGTTAACCAGTTGACCAGTTAGCCTGTTTTCCGATATATTAATTACCATTTGATTATTTAACTGGAAAACCGGGTAACCGGGTAACTATTTAACTAATCTTATTCTACATACAATGCTTGCAGGATTTCTTTAGTTGGACTATTCGGTGCCTGAACATATACCACTACATGAATATTATTCATATCTTTTACATTGTTCAAGGTTTCAGAAGTTAAATTAAATGAATATACGCCATCATTTGGAGAAAAGCTGTCAATTAATTCAGAAGTAATAATATCTCGTACGACATGATTAGCTGTGTTTAATCCTAAGGGAACTGAATCTTCGTAAACCATCGCTCCGATAACCAGATTCTCTAAAGTTTCAGAACTAATGTTATTTATTTTTCCGCTTATGCTAACTATAAGATCTGTAACATTATAAGAGGCAGAAATAGAAACTTTTGGTGGACGCGCTAATTCAGCTTCAATAGCTGTTTTATAAGTAAAAAATGAAAATTCGTTATAAGGAATATTCTGACTTAATCCATTAAAATAGGCATCGGGAGTATGGGTAGAATCACTATACCATTTAAATCTGCTAAAAGTTTCCAGGGTATACCAACCTGTATATAAGCCGTAGGGATCGTCCCAACCGTATTCTTCCAATATTACTATCTGATCAAGCCCATATTTATTTGATAAGCTTTCGATTGCAAGTTTTGCAGCAGGACAACGACTGCAAGTTGGAGCGACAAATAATTCCACCATTACTACTCTATTAGATGTCTCTTGTTCTCCTTCGCCTTCTGTGCCACCTGTTCCTCCGGTTGGAGTAGTGGGAACGCAACCAATAAATAAATAAAGGATTAATCCCAATAGCGCTAATATCAACAACAGTTTTTTCATATCCATTTGCTATACTATTCTCCCTTTTTAAATATTTTTTATTTTTACTTTTTGGAAAATTTCAGAATTATAAAATTCAGTTTATATAAGCATAATCGATTATTATATTTTATTTTGATAGATAATCATCAATTCCCTTTTAATTTTTTAATTATTTTATTCTATATACAATGCCTGCAATATTTCTTTTGTCGAACTATTTGGTGCTTGAACATAAACTACTATATGCAAATTATTAAAATTATCTGCATATTTTAAGTCTTCTGCATTAGCAGTGAAAGAAAAATCGTAAATCTCCCCGGAAATCAAACTACTTACCGCAACAGGGGTAAGGATATCCCTAACTACATGGTTAACAGTATAGGTAGGTTTACCGGGAACAATCAGAGAAACAGAGTCTTCATAAATCATTGCTCCTATGACAATATTGCTAAAAGCATTATTGCCAACATTTTGAATATTACCGGTAATATTAATTAAATGAATAGGGATGTCTTCGGAGGCGGTGGCTGAAATAGAAATTTGAGCAGGTTTTTCTAATTCCTTATCAATTGCGGCTTTATAATTATTATAGCTCGAATTATCATGATGAACTGATTGATTTAAACCGTTAAAATACGCATCAGGCGTAGCCGTATCTGAGGTGTACATCGAATATCTATTAATAGTTTCAGTAGTTGCCCATCCCGAGGAAAGTGGATAATTCCAAGCATACTCTTCCAAAACTACTATTTTGTTAAGTCCATATTCTTCTAATAACTGGGCCATATCTGCTTTAGCTTGAGGACAATAGATACAAGCAGGAGCTACAAATAATTCTACCATTACAACTCGATTTAAAGTGATGGGATCAGGTTCATCTGGTCCAGGCGTAACCCCAGGGACACATCCTACATATAAACCTAATACTAAAATTAACAAAAATAAAATGATTGATAATTTCTTCTTCATTTATTTTTCTCCTTTTTTATTTTTACTTAATATAATAAAATAATTTTTTGGATTTGTTGCTATTATTAATTATAAAGGGCTTATTTTGGTATGTCAATTATATAATTAACATTATATAATTAATTATTGAGTTAATTTATTAATTATTTTCACATTTAATTAGTTTGTAAAAATCATATGAAGAAAGAGTAAATATTTTTACCCTTTTATTAAGATTAAAAGAGACACCAAAAGGTGCCTCTTTTAATCTTAATTTATTATTTAAGTAAACTCAATTTAGTTGATTAGTCTACAAATTCATTTAGAGGTCGTGGTGTACAGTCATCGTAAATCTGGTACCAACCACCTGCATCTGGACCATATGCCGGTGAGCCAGGTACGTAAACTCCATCAGCATCCCGTGAAC
>JABUBM010000002.1_pt1 | contig 70536 bp, 54 predicted proteins | sample 7240321 | NCBI WGS metagenome assembly JABUBM01 (sample SAMN07256344, study PRJNA390944) | subsurface metagenome | isolation source: Methane hydrate marine sediment | place: Pacific Ocean: Eastern North Pacific, ODP site 1244 | collected 2002
TTCTCCGATAACCTGTTCCTGCTGGTCAGTGGTATCGATAATTACAAAATTATCTACCGAGGCACTGCGCAAACTTATCTCCTCAGTGGGATAAATCTCGCTCATCCAATACCATTTCTTTTCCACACAATGAAGCACGCCTTTCTTCTCTAAATACTCCAGAACATCCCGAAGTTTTTTGGTTCCAAAATCTTCTTCTTCTTCGAAGGGTAATTCAAAAGAAGCACACCTGATATGACTAACTAAAATACTCAAATTATCCGGGTCAATAACCGCACTCTCCGGTGACTCTCCGAAGAAATAATCAGGATGATTTATTACAAACTGGTCTAAAGGATTACTGGAAGCAACTAAGATAGCTATTGAACTATTAGATCGTCGCCCTGCTCTTCCGGCCTGCTGCCAGGTACTGGATATGGTTCCGGGGTATCCCGCCATAAAACAAGCATCAAGCTGGCCAATATCTATACCCAACTCCAGGGCATTGGTACTTACCACTCCTTTTATTTCCCCCGCTTTTAGACCTTTTTCTATTTCACGCCTTAGGTTAGGTAAATAACCTCCCCTATAACCTCTAACCATATCCTTGGACCTCCCCGTTTTGGCTAAAAAATCTTTTAAATAGCTGGTCAAGACTTCGGTAGTCAGACGGCTCCGCGCAAAGATAATGGTTTGAATATCATAATTTAAAAAATAAGCAACAAAACGGGCTACTTCTTTAATTAAACTTTTCCTGATTCCCAATTCTTTATTAATTACCGGAGGATTATAAAATAAAAAATGTTTCTCCCCTTGCGGGGCGCCATTATTATCAACCAGAACAAATTCTTCTCCTACAATCTTCTGGGAAAGCTCCCGGGGATTAGCGATAGTCGCCGAACAGCAGATAAATTGAGGGCTCGAACCATAAAATCGGCAGATTCTCTTCAATCTCCTGATTACATTGGCCAGATGGCTCCCGAATACTCCCCGATAAATGTGAATCTCATCGATTACCACATATTTCAGATTTCCAAAAAAATCCATCCATTTGGTATGATGAGGTAATATCCCTAAATGCAGCATATCCGGATTAGTTACCACAATATGCCCTTTCTTGCGAATCGCCTGCCGAACTGAAGACGGGGTATCTCCATCATAGGTATAAGTCTTAATCCCCTCATCCAAGGCCGATACTAATTGATACAATTCAGTCAATTGATCCTGAGATAAAGCTTTAGTGGGAAACAGATAAAGTGCCCGGCTATTTTCATCTCTTAAAATAGAATCCAATACCGGCAGATTATAACAGAGAGTCTTGCCTGAGGCAGTAGGTGTAACTACTACTACATTTTTCTTGTTCCTTATGAATTCCAAGGCAGAAGCTTGATGAGAGTAAAGTTTGTTGATATCTTTCTCTTCCAAAATCCTTACCAGTCTATCTTCTATCCACCCCGGAAATTCCTCATAAATTCCAGATTTAGCCGGAATATGCCTCCAATCAGTAAAGTGGGAACTTAGCTTATTGTATTTTTTTAATTCGTTTAAGATTCTCTCTACCGGCATTTGCTTAAACCTCGTATCTGCACCAGGGGACGGTTCTCTGGTGCACCCTTCATTTAATCACATTCACACCAGAGAACCGTCCCCTGGTGCAATTAAACTCTTTACTAAATCAATATTTTTTAGATCATCTTTTTCCTCATGCTTGGGAGTCTCCAGAATAAAAGGCAGGTCTTTTAGATATTTATGATTCACTAACACTCTAAAACCTTCCAGCCCTATATAACCTTTTCCAATATGCATATGCCTGTCTTTTCGTGAGCCCAAAGGAAATTTTGAATCATTAAGGTGTATCACCTTTAATTGCTCTAAGCCCAAACATTTATTAATCTCCTCTAAAGTCTGTTCAACCCCTTCTTGATGCGAAAGGTCATATCCCGCTGCAAAGGCATGACAGGTATCAAAACACATTCCTATCCTCTTTCTATCTTTCGCCCCTTCTACCATCCTCTTTAACTGCCTAAAAGTATAGCCCAAATGTGTACCCGAACCAGCAGTATCCTCTAATAATACCATTGTCTTTAAACCTAAATCTGCACTTTTCTCTAAAATAATATTAAGAGCTCTGATTATCCTCTGAATCCCGTATTCCTCTCCTGCTCCGGTATGGGCCCCCGGATGAATAATTAGATAAGGGACGGGCAATAAAAGGTCTGCTCTTTTCATCTCTTCTAAAAAAGCATTAATTGATTTGAAATAAAGTTCATCTGAAGGAGAAGCCAAATTAACGAGATAAGAGGTGTGAATAAAAACGGGGTTAATATTAGAATTTTTTAAATTCTCTCTAAAATTTTCTACTTCGTCCTTTTTTAATATCTTCTCCCGCCAGGTGGATGCATTCTTAGAAAATATCTGCATAGTATTACAGCCTAATTCCCCAGCCCGAACAACAGAATTATCTATCCCCCCGGCGATAGAAATATGGCATCCAATCTTCAATCTCTGTTTCCTCTTTTCTTCTACGGTTATTTAATTTTACCAATAAAAATTAGAGATTATCGAGAAATTTTATTGACTTCTCTACTTTTATAAGTATAACATATTACTATAGCCTAATTAAACAATTATTACCTTTACAATCTACTTGCTCAAAAATATTTTTTGGCTGAAAAAATAGGGGAAAGAAATGCATAAACAAATCCTTAAAGAATTAAAAGAACATATGCCTTTTACTGCTTTCGGAGCTGCTACCGGAATAATTATGATAATATTTTTTCAAAAACTACCTTCCAAATTTTCCTATAATATTTTTTATACCCTTCACCCTCTCCATGTTTTTTTAAGTGCACTGGTTACTGCCTCTATGTATAATTTTTATAAATGCGAGGTGAGCAAGAAAAAATGTAACCTGGGAATTTTAATCCTCATCGGTTATGTGGGTTCTATCGGGATAGCTACATTAAGTGATTCGATAATCCCTTATCTGGGTGAAATTTTGCTCAATATGCCCCATCGAGAAATTCATTTGGGTTTTATTGAAAAATGGTGGCTGGTCAATCCCTTAGCCTTATTTGGTATTGGAATAGCATATATAAGACCTTCTACGAAGTTCCCTCATTTTGGCCATGTTCTCCTTAGTACCTTGGCATCGCTCTTTCATATTATTATGGCTTTAGGACAAACTTTAAACTGGTTCACCTATATTGGTATTTTTATCTTTCTATTTCTCTCTGTTTGGATACCCTGCTGCCTGAGTGATATTGTATTCCCTCTTTTGTTTGTAAAGACACCAAAAAATTAAAAAAATAACTCTGGAATTTTCTCGGAAAAAGGGGACAGGCTACTTTTTCATGCAATATTAAAAATAAGTAAAGACAAAAAAGTAGCCTGTCCCCTTTTTCCCTTTCTTTTATTCATAAGAAAGACGCTCATTGATAATGCCCAATAAATATGAGAATTTATTTTTCTTATAATATTCTCTGGTGTCATCAGCTAAAAGGGAACCTAAGGTTACAAAGTAATCTCTTTTTTCGAATCCTTTGATAATTTCTTTAATCTTTTTTAATTCTTCATAATGTGCAGAAAAATCGACGCCCTTTCTAGTCAAAAATTCTATATCAAATACATCTCTTATTTCTTTTCTGTCTAAAAGGGCTCCTATCTTATTTTTCATCATCTGTCCCAAGGTGAAAGATTTAAGCAATACCTGCTGGTTAGAATATGGGGAGTAAGCAATTGTTTCCCGAAAATCACTTTCTTTATTTTCTTTTCTTATCTCAATTTTTAATTTTCGGGGGTATGGTGCCTTTTTAATCTCGAACAATAGGGTATAATATTTATTTTGTGCATCAGTTAAATCGTAATCTGTCTTTAAAGAATCTTTTAAATTTATAAAAAATTGATCTATCCTGTCAACCCGATATGTCCAAAAATCCAGATCAACTGAATACCTCTTTAAACCATAGCAAAGTCTCAGCATGGTCCCCTCGCCAAAGATCATATTGCGGAGAAATCCCTTGTTCTTAAGCCAGGCTAATACTTCCATTTCAAAAATCTCTTGCTGTATCAGATCATTCATTTTATATACCTCTTGTAATATATTTTAAATTTAGAGGGATATTTCTTTAATATATTTTCACAACTCTTTCTGTCAATTTTTTCTAAATTTAGCAAACTAAGGTCTAAGTTATATTTCCCTAAATAACTTAGATAAAGGGAATCGATAAGGGCCTTTTCAGGAGAGGCAATAAATATATTGTTCTTTTTAGAAAAATTAAAATAAAAATCATTTTTAATTTTGCTATAATTAAATACAACTCCTTCAATGTCCCTTGTAAATGTACGGTATAAGGAGATAGATTCGATAAATTTCTGCTGAACCTGAGTAGTATATTCATAAAATGAAAGAGCAGTCATCAAAGAAATATAAGATGGAACCTGAAGGATATTAGCCAGTTCAAACCTTTGATTTGGAGTAATACTATCCCATCTTTCCTTTAATATGTAGAAATTTCTTTTTAGTCTGATAAGGTATTTTTGTTTTACATATCGGGTACATAATACCCGAGCAGAATCTTCGGATATAGATAGTATTTTTGCTACATCCTGGTAAGCAAAATATAATTTATTTATTTTTTTTATATCATTATATTTCATAGGGCTAAGCACACTTAATTAATCTTTTTGTTAACATATTATACTTTGGTTACGGATAACTTGTCAAGTGAACCAATTACCTCATAAAGTAGCGGGAATAACAAAGACATACTTTAGTGTAAACTTTAGTGGGGTAGTTAGATAGAAAGAGGAATGCTACTTTTTCTATCTTTTCTTTCGCTTTCTTAACTCGATACTTGATACTATATACTCGATACTATATTTTTAATTTGACATAAAAGAAAAGTTATTATATTGTAAAAATTACAAAAATCCTATAAGAAACTAAAGGATTAAAAAAAATGATATTATCAATGAAAGATATAAGAAAATTATGCACTGAAACTTCTTTTGAACGTGGGATGGAATATTTTCGTATGGGTAATGTTACTGACTTAGAGCAATTCGGGAACAAAATCACCGCTACAGTAGAAGGAACGAGGGATTATACGATAACAATCCGTACAGATGAAAAGAATAAAGGGCTTTGAAGAAGAATTCAACAAATTAGTGAACCTACTCAAGACCAAATATACAAAAAGACCTGCTTTTCTGGATGAGATGAAATATATAAAGCCGAATACATAAAACCATTTTTAAAAGAATGATGAATATTATCAAAAAGATGCCAAATTGGGAAATTAAGATTGTGTATCCTACCCTTATCTCCTTAAAAAGGATTTTACTTCCCGATTAATGGGTGTAATAGGTAATTGTTCTGTTTGCCTAATTGTATTTAATGTTTATGAACTGCTAAAAGGTGAAATTTGGCATAAACATTTTTCTGATGTGTTCAGTGACTTTTATTAAAATTAGGAAGGAGGATTAAAAAGGGGACAGGCTACTTTTTTGACAGGCGAGACTCCTTGTCCTACGTTTGGTGTTTAGGAAAAAAGTAGCCTGTCCCCTTTTTTATATATTAACTAACACTTAAACTTTTAACCCGCTGAAGGCGAGAATGATGGTCTAAAAATTTCTTCCTCAGACGAATATTAGAAGGAGTAATCTCCAACAATTCATCCTCCTGGATATAATCCAAGGCCTGTTCTAAAGAAAACTGACGGGGCTTCTCCAAGCGCAAGGCTTCATCTGAACCGTTTGCACGCATATTGGTAACGTGCTTTTTCTTACATACATTAACTTCCATATCATCACTTCTCTTATTTTCTCCCACAATCATCCCCTGGTAAACTTCTGTAACTGGACCTACAAATAGCGTTCCTCTCCCCTGAGCATTATGAAGACCATAAGTGCTGGTTATTCCGCTTTCATAGGCAATTAATACTCCTCGAGAACGAGTAGGGATAGGCCCCCTGTACGGCTGATAATCAAGGAAGAGATGATGCATTATTCCTTTACCTTTTGTCTTGGTAAGAAATTCATCCCGAAAACCGATCAACCCTCTGGCCGGAATTTCAAATTCAAGCCGCAATTGATCGGAAGAAAATTCAACCATATCAACCAACTCCGCCCTTCTCTTTCCGCAAATTTCCATAACTACTCCTAAGCTATCTTTAGGGATATCACAGGTCATAAGCTCTATAGGTTCACATTTTACTCCCTTAATATTTTTAAAAATAACCTTGGGTTTAGAAACCTGAAATTCGTACCCTTCTCGGCGCATCTTTTCAATAAGAATCGAAAGATGAAGCTCTCCTCTTCCTGAAACGTGAAAAGTATCTGTAGATTCTGCTTCTTCGACTCTAAGGCTCACGTTGGTTTCAACTTCCTTAAAAAGACGCTCTCTTAAATGGCGAGAGGTGACAAATTTCCCTTCCCGACCAGCAAAAGAGCTATTATTGACAGTAAAATCTACAGTCAAAGTAGGTTCATCTATTTTTATTTTAGATAAGGCCTCGGGTTTTTCTCTACAAGCTATTGTCTCTCCAATATTAGCTTCGCTAATTCCCGCTACAGCCACAATCTCTCCGGCCTCAGCTCTCTTTACTTCTTTTCTTTCTAATCCTTCAAAAAGATAAAGTTTTACCACTTTGCTGTATGCCTGACTTTTATCCCGCTTGATTAAAGTGACTGTTTCCCCCTCCTGAATTTCTCCTCGACTAATAAGTCCAATTGCTATCTTCCCCACATAATCATCATAATTAAGATTGGTAATCAATAATTGCAAAGGAGAATTATATTCCACTGAAGGAGCAGGTATATATTTTAAAATAGTTGAAAAAAGAGGCGTTAAACTTTCCTCTAAAGAATCAGGAGAAAATCCGGATAAACCCGAGCGGGCAGAAGTATAGATAACCGGAAAGTCTATCTGTTCATCGCTGGCTCCTAATTCAATAAATAAATCATAGATTTCGTTTAAAACTTCCCCAGGACGAGTATTAGGCCTATCTATTTTGTTAATGACTACTATAGGGATAAGATTTAGTTCCATAGCTTTACGCAGGACAAATCGAGTTTGAGGCATAGGCCCTTCAAAGGCATCTACAATCAGAAGAACTCCGTTAACCATTCTCAGGATTCGCTCAACCTCTCCTCCAAAATCTGCATGGCCTGGCGTATCTACGATGTTAATCTTTGTTCCCTGCCAATGAACTGAGGTATTCTTGGAAAGGATGGTAATCCCTCTTTCTCTTTCCAAATCATTAGAATCCATTACCCTTTCTTTTACCTCCTGGTTATCCCGAAAGGTGCCGCTCTGCCTCAGCATAGCATCTACCAGAGTGGTCTTACCATGGTCTACATGGGCAATAAGAGCGATATTTCTTATATTTACAGTTTCCATTATTTTGATTTCCTTTTTTTTATTACTTAGTGAAAATTGCATTGAACATACAAGCGTAAATGTTACCACAATTAGAAGTAATATTCAAGAAAATTTTTTTCTCGTTTTTGCAGGATTTTTTAACCCCTTTGTTGTGATGATCTTCATACCTGACATAACCTTTTTCTAGAATTGGAATTGGATTTTTACTATTTATACTCAAATAGTACGAGAAAGAACGGTCCTTTGGTGTAAAGAAATACTAGATTCCCGTTACCCGTTTTCACGGGCATAAGTTTCGCGGGAATGACAGAGAAGAAGGAGAAAATGACAGAAAGGGGGAGGAATGACATATAAGCCTTAATTTGTAAAATTGGTTTTATTTTCTTAGTCTTGGATCTAATACATCTCTCAAACCGTCTCCTAACATATTAATCCCTAAAACGCAGATAGCTATAGTTAAACCCGGAAAAAAACTTATCCAGGGGGCTCTACGGAGGAAAACTTTTCCCCCGCTTAGAATGTTCCCCCAGCTGGGAACTTCGGGTGGTATACCAACTCCTAAAAAACTAAGACTTGCTTCAGATAGTATGGAATAAGCAAAAATCATAGTACCCTGAATAATAATAGGGGCTACACAATTAGGGAAAACATGTAAAATGGCAATTCTTAAGTTACCAGCTCCTAATGCCCGAGCCGCTTCTACATATTCCAGTTCCATCTGTACTAAAACTGCACTTCTTACCACCCGGGTCATACGAGGAGTGTAAACTATAATAAGAGCTATAATTACATTACTTAGTTTAGAACCCAAGACTGCCATCATGGTAATCATTAATATAATAGAGGGAAAAGCCATAAAGGCATCTAAAATACGCATTAATATTTCATCTACCTTGCGAGAAAAACCAGCCAGTAGTCCAAGAATTGAACCAAATAAAGTAGTGAAGAAAAGAACGCTTACTCCTACTACTAAAGATATTCGTGAACCAAAAACAACTCTACTAAAAAGATCTCTACCAAAACGGTCTGTTCCAAATATAAAGTCTTTATCTGGGTTCTGCAATCTAATACCGGGATCCATCTCTCCCGGATCGTAAGGAGCTATTATAGGAGCAATAATGGCGACAATAATTAACAAACAAAGAACAATTACTCCAAACACAACTGCTGCATTTCGGTAGAAAATTTTAAACCGTGAAAAAAATTTTTCTTTATCCTTTTTTTGCATAGCGTTTGCATCATTTTCTATTAAAATCAAATCTGCCATTTAGCACCTCTTAATACTCAATTCGGGGATCAATTATTACATATAAAACGTCGGTTACTAAGTTGATAATAACCCACATAGCAGCAATATATAGAACTATACCCTCAATCACCGGATAATCTCTGGTGAAAACAGATTTTATCAATAAGCGGCCGACTCCCGGAATATTAAAAATTTGCTCGGTTACCACTGCTCCACCCATCAAATTGGCAAAGGAGAGCCCTATAATGGTGATAACCGGAATTAAAACATTTTTTAAAGCGTGTTTATAATTTACCATTAACTCTGATAAACCTTTAGACCTCGCCGTTCTAACATAATCACTCCTTAAAACTTCTAACATATTAGACCTGGTCATTCTGGCAATCAGAGAAGTTTGCCCAAAAGCTAAGGTAATAGCGGGTAGAATTAAATATCTCAAACTTTCACCTAATCCCGCACTTAAAGGTTTGAATCCAGCCGGGGGTAATAGAGAAAGTCTAATGGAGAAAAATAAGACCAGCATTAACCCTAACCAAAAATTGGGAATAGAGACTCCGGCAGAAGTTATCACCATTATTGTCCTATCTAAAAGATTGTTATGGTTAATAGCAGCAATTACCCCGGTTATTATTCCAAAAACAATTGCCAAAATAATTCCTAAAAAAGTTAGAGTTAAAGTTACCTTAAAGTGTTCGTAAACTACCCTGGTAACTTGCTGTCCCTGAAAAAAAAGAGACATGCCAAAATCCCCTCTCACCACATTAGAAAGCCATTCTACAAATTGAATAGGAATTGGTCGGTCTAAACCCATGATCCTGGAAAAAGCATCAATTTCTTCTGGAGTTGCCTCAGGACCTAACATCATAGCGGCTGGATTGCCAGGAATTAAATGTATGATAAAAAAAACAAAGAGTCCAACAATGAACATAATGGGGATTAAGGCTAAAATTCTTTTTAGTATATAATTAGTCAATTATATTCCTCGTTTCTAAAATACCTTCAACTTTAATTTAAATTTAGAAGTCGGATACAATTATCTTATATCCGACTTCTAAATTTTTAACTATTCCTTTATTACTCTTTCCATACATTCCAGAAGAATATTTCATTCATGTTTTTAAAACCTTGGACATTTTTAGCCGCTATTCTGAAATTCGCATAATCACCTACTTTAATGGTGGGAATCTCGGTATAGAAAAGTTCTTGAATTTCTTCCATCAGTTTATATCGTTGGTCAAAATCAGTTTCAGTTGCTAATTTGTCCATTAATTCAATAAGTTTTGGACTTTCCCACCAGCCTGCATAGGCTGGATTCAAAGGAGTAAACATAGTGGGGTCAGGCTTGGTAGTCATGCCTGTGCTAAATATATTCCATAGTTCCGGATTTTTTCGCCTATCTGCCAGGGTTGCCCATTCCATTGCTTGCAAATCAATATTAAAGCCAGCTTTTTCTAATTGATTTTTAGCAGCTAAAGACAAATTATATTCGAGCTGTCCTGACATCCAAACAATCTCTTCTCCTTTATATCCAGCTTCCTCTAAAAGTTTTTTAGCTTTTTCAATATCTCCCTGATTATATTTCTCTTTACCTACATCAGACCACCAGATTTGCTCTTTTAACATAATACTGGGATCTAACCTCCAAAATGCTTCATCTCCATATCCGGCAGCTAAAATTGGACCCATATCCAGAGCGGTTAAAAAAGCTTCACGCATCTTCACCTCACTCATTATCCCGGCTCTCTTATTAAATTGAAAGGCGAACCAGGCTCTGGGAGCTGAAGGCAGTGCTTGAATGTCAGGATGATCTTTAAGCCGATTATATTCATCTGCCGGTACAAAATCAGCAAAATCATATTCCCCACCCTCAACACTGGTTAAACGCACCGCTTCATCTGAAATAGGAATAAACTGAATTTCATCAACATAGGCTACTTTTTTACCACCAAAACCATTGGCTGGAAATGCAACGGGTTGATAGTCCTCAAAACGAACCATCTTAATATATTGGTGAGGTTTCCATTCTACAAATTTAAATGGACCTGTACCAATATTTTCTTCCACCGGTTTATCAGGATATTTTTCACATATATCCTTAGGGTAAATAAAAGCCCCACCATTAGGCATAGCCAGGGAAACTAAAGTAACTCCGGTAGGCTTGGTAAGTTTTAGTATAATGGTCAAGGCATCTTTGGCTTCAATAGATTCAACATTTTTAAAAATACTTTTACCGTATGAACTCATCTTTCCCCAACGTTGTACCGAAGCAACCGCATCTTCTGCGGTAACATCCTGACCATTATGAAATTTCAAACCCGGTCTTAGTTTGATAGTATAAACAAGTTTATCCTCACTTATTTCCGGTAAATCAGCAGCCAACATAGGAATGGGATTTAAATTTTCATCTAAGGAATATAAGCCTTCAAACATATGATATCCGACTGCAAAGACTAAAGTTGTGGTGGAAGCATGTGGGTCAAGAGTTGGGGGATCAGCATCGAGGACGACTTTCAAAACTCCGCCCATTTTTGCTTCACCAGCAGAAAAAGTTACAAACAACATCATGATGCACAAGGTGAGAATTAAACCTAAAAAGACTTTACTTTTCATATTTAAATTACCTCCTTTAATTTTTCTAATTAAACGGTTACCAAAATTATAATATTTAAATTATTTATCTTCACCTCCCTTTCCTTTTAAAAATAAACTATCCTCTAAATTGATCACCTCCAGAGGTATTTCCTGTTTTTTAAATTTATTTGCCCCTCTTTGTGTGACTATTAATGTACCGGGATTATTGAAAATAATTCCAGAGACCATACATACTTTTCCCTTTATCAACACAGTCTCAACTTTAGCATTATCCGGATCAAAAATAGTAATATCGGCATCTGCTCCGACAGATAAATGACCTTTATTTTTTAACCCTAACATTCGTGAAGGGGTTAAACTCATTTTTTGAACCAGCTCACTTAAAGTTAAAGCACAAAATCTCACTAATGATAAACCATGGGTAAGAATGCAATTTCTCGGAATTGCTCCCGCATCACTACTAATTGCATCTACCACAAAATTGCCTTTTTTATCTCTTTCTGTAACACATACTTCAGCAGACCTTCTACGATTAATGGGAAAACAAATTCCCACATTATATTCGTTTTTTTTCCAATAATCAATTGCCTCATCGCCATAAATATATTCCATTTTACTACCAACTAAAGCATATACTCCTGCATACTTTACTCTAAGTGCTTCTTCTAATCCTTCTTTACTTACTTGATATCCTTTAGCTCGTAAAGCATTGCGAAGTACATAACTTCGAGGCACACCATTCCCATTAATTCCCCCATAACAAGCATTATGTATGGCTAAATGACTTTCAGAAATAATATTTGGTGATTTCTTTAAAATATCCATAGTTCTTTTTAGTTCTAATAAAGGATCCTCAATATAACCGCGACAATAAGCATTAATATGGGCAATATGCAGAGGTTTTCCTTCGCTTAGTTTAACTGCTTCTTCTAACCCCTGGATGTTACTACCGGTTTCAGTGGTTCCTACATGAAACCCCATATATCCTTTCTCTCGTTGAGTTATTTGGAAAATATTATAAGTAGCTTCAGGAGTGAGTGGATAATGGCCTCCTAATATTTTTATTCCTATCGCTCCACTATCTAAATTTTTATTGATAACTTTTTTTAATTCTTCAACTGGAGGATCTTTGCTTTTAATGCCATTCTCGGGATAGATTGCTTCTAAAACTGCTACATTTAGCCCACATCCATATTTAGTTATCTCTCGTTTAATTACTTCTATAGGCCCTTCAAAATCGAAAGCAGTAGTCACACCGGCATTTATTAACATTCGGTAACCTGCTCCTTTGGCCTCCGGTCGAGCAATATGACAGTGAGTGTCTATTATTCCGGGAATGATAACTTTCCCGCTAATATTGATTACTTGCTCAGCCAAATAACTGTCTATCTCTTTAGCCACTTCAGCAACCTTATCCCCTTTTACCGCAACATCCCCAATAAAATCTCTGTCGTTAGCTGGGTCAACAATTCGCCCGCCTTTAAACAAAAAATCATATTTCATTATAAGCCACACTTTCTTTATATTTTTAGTTTTTGTAAATGTATTTAATTTATCTTTAATATTCTCTATACTAATATACTACAAATTATTCAAAAATCCTTTTTTTTATAAAAATAAAATATAAATAAATACTGAATTCCCGTTGTCCGCTTTCGCGGGTACAAGTTTCACGGGAATGACATAATAAAATACGACAAAGGACGGAGTCCTTTGTCGTATTTTATTTCCTACAACCTTTTATTTTTAAGGGTATCGGTAGCGGCACAGCGTGTTGTGCTGAAAAAGAAAACACGGCACGCCGTGTTTCTACAAAATTCTTGGGATGCAGTACACTGTATTTCTGTTAGTTCGAATCTTATTCTCCGATAATCTTTACCAATACTCTTTTGCGTCTTCGGCCGTCAAATTCTCCATAAAATATCTGTTCCCATGGTCCGAAATCTAATCTGCCAGCAGTAACTGCCACCACTACTTCCCGGCCCATTATCTGTCGTTTCAAATGAGCATCTCCGTTATCTTCACCTGTTCTATTATGAAGGTATTGGGAAATTGGTTCATGGGGAGCAAGTTCTTCCAGCCATCTTTTGTAATCCTCGTGAAGGCCTCTTTCGTTATCATTTATAAAAACAGAAGCAGTAATGTGCATGGCGTTAATCAGGCATAGACCTTCTTTTATTCCACTTTCGTGTAAGGCATCTTCTACTTGTTTGGTAATATTGATAAAGGCTACTCTTTCTGGAATATTAAACCATAATTCTTTTTTATAGGATTTCATAAAGATTCCTCCTTTATTTGCTGCATAAGATAGAAACAGCAATGCAATTTAATTTCACATCACTTTTATCTGCTCGGGAGGGTATTATTACCGGAGCTTTGGTGCCCACTAATGTATGTCCTGTCTGATAATTGGCGTAATAAGTAAGTGCTTTGCCAAAGATATTTCCAGCTGCAATATCAGGGACAATTAGAATATCGGCTTTACCTGCCACCGGTGAAACAATGCCTTTTTTCTGGGCAGCAAATTCTGAAATGGCATTATCTAATGCCAGCGGCCCATCGATTATACAGCCGGTAATCTGTTTTCTTTCATTCATTTTGGAGATCATTCCTGCCTTGATAGTCTCCTCCATATCGGGATTTATAGTTTCTACTGCAGCTAAAAGGGCAACTTTGGGAATTTCTATCCCCAATTTATGGGCAACTTCTACAGCATTTTCTATGATTGAGACCAAAGCCTTTACGTCCGGATTAAGATTTACTCCCCCATCACTCATTAAAACCAGTTTAGGATTTTTTTCTCTTTTATCTTCAAAGATAAAAACATCGCTAACAATTTTACCTGTCCTTAAACCCCATTCTTTGTTTAATACTGCCTTTAAAAGGGTGGCTGTTTTTATCTTCCCTTTAAGGAGTGTCCCTCCTTCTTTTACTTTTTCTACTGCCTTTCGTGCTTTATCTTCATCATCTTTTGCTCCAATAATCTCTTTTACAAAATCGCTTTCTCCTAATATAGAGATGGATTTCTCTATCTCCGCCTCATCTCCCACCAGAATTCCTTCTCCGAATCCATAATCGTAACAATCTTTTAGGGCTTTCAAGGTTTCAATATCTTCTCCACCGGCAACAATAATTTTTTCCCTTCCTTTAGTTTTTAAATTTGCAAATAGTTCTTTAAAACTTTTTATCATCTTCGAACCTCCTATACACAGATTACACAGATCAAATTTATGATTACTCAGATTATATATTAGATTACACCGAATAAACTACCGCCACCTAAAACGGTGGCTTCTATGGATTCCCGCTTTCGCGGGAATGACATAAGGTGTGAGAACGACACTGTTAAATCCGAAATTAAAATTTAAATTTGATTTTAGGAATATATTTTTACTTTTTCTACCCCATTTATTACTCTTATCACTGCTTGGGCCAATGCCTTCATCTCTTCTTCTCCCGGATAAACTACAACTGGAGCTATCCAACCCGTACGATCTTTTATCTTATTTACTAAAATTTCATTATGAGCTATGCCTCCGGTAAGAATAATCGCTTCAACCTTTCCTTTTAATACTGTAGCCATTGCCCCGATTTCTTTGGCAATTTGATAACACATTGCCTCAAAAATAAGCTTGGCATAATTATCTCCTTGTTCTATTTTCTTCATTACTTCTCTGACATCATTTGTCCCCAGATAAGAGACAAGTCCGCCCTGATGAGTAATAAGTTTGTACAATTCTTTTTCTGAATATTCACCAGAATAACATAAATGAATTAAAGCCTTATTGGGAAGAGAGCCGGTTCGCTCGGGCGAAAAAGGTCCTCCGTCATTGGCATTATTTACATCAACAATTTTTCCCTTCTCTATTGGAGCAATGGATATTCCCCCACCGAGATGGGCAACAATAAGGTTTAATTCCTCAAATATTTTCCCCTGTTCTTTAGCGTAACGGAAGGCATTAGCCCGGATATTTAAAGTGTGGAGCAAGGATTTTCTTTCTACCCCTTTTAGCCCGGATATTCGGGCAATATCGGTAAATTCATCAACCGACACCGGGTCAGCGATATAAGCAGGGACATCGATTTCTTCAGCTATTTCATGGGCAATAATCCCTCCTAAATTAGAGGCATGTTCAATAGGAGAATTTTTTAGGTCATTTATAAGTTTGTTATTAACCTTATAAGTCCCGGCTTTCAAAGATTTTAATACACCGCCCCGTCCTATAATTGCTTTTAATGAATCGGTATCTATATTTTTCTTTTTCAGCGTATCCAAAATGATCTTTTTTCTGACCGGACATTGTTCTAATAGAGATTTAAATTGAGAAAGTTCTTCTGTGGAATGAGAGATACTCTCCTTAAAAATCTCTTTTCCTTCCTGATTGAATATTGCTATTTTGGTAGAAGTTGAACCGGGATTGACTACAAATATATTTTCTTTCATATCTTCCTCCTTAATTAGTTAGTTATTTAGTTACTTAGTTAGCTAGTTAAGGATTTAACCTTAAACCAGTTAACTAGTTAACTAACTAACCAGCGAACTAAATCCTAATGACTAATTTATTTTTTCTATCCCCTTTTTAATCCTATTTATTCCTTCTTTAATATCTTCTAAGGAAGTAGCAAAAGAAAGGCGGATATAACCTTCTCCCTGTCCGCCGAAGGCAGTGCCAGGGACGGTTACTACTTTACATTCTTCTAAGAGATACATGGATAGTTCTTCAGAGGCCATTCCAGTCTCTTTTATATTCACAAAGGCATAAAAGGTCCCCTCGGGAGCATAACAACTCAAACCCTGAATTTCGTTTAACCCTTTAACTAAAACATTTCTTCTTTCATTATAAGCGGTAAACATCTCCTTAACACAATCCTGCGAACCCTGGATTGCTGCCTGGCCCGCTCTCTGAGCTACGGAATTTGCACATACAGCACTATTTTGTAACAGTTTTGCTATCTCTTTCACTAAATTAAGAGGGGCAGCAAGATAAGCCAATCTCCATCCGGTCATAGCATAACTTTTAGAAAAACCAAATATAGAAATAGTTCTTTCTTTCATCCCAGGCAAAGAAGCAATACTGATATGTTCTCTACCATCATAGACAATATCTTCATATAGTTCGTCGCTAATTACAATCAGATTTTTTTCTTGGGCTAATTGGGCTATAGCTAATAGTTCTTCTTGGCTGAAAGCAGCTCCGGTAGGATTACTGGGAGAATTTAGGAGTATAGCCTTGGTTTTGGAGGTGACACAATTCTTCAATTCTTCCAAATCGGGATGGAAATTATTTTCTCCCCGCAGAGAAAAGTGTACGGGCTTTCCTCCCGCAAAATACACCTGAGATTCATAAGTTACAAAACCAGGATCAGGGATGATTATCTCATCTCCGGGATTAATAAGAGTGTAAAAAGCAAAAAATAAGGCTTCTGTACCACCAGAAGTCACCACTACTTCCTCAGGAGTAACTGAAATTTTATTTTTTTGATTCAATTTGATAGTCAAAGCTTTTCTAAATTCCGGAAATCCTAAATTAGGAGTATAGCGAGTGTAGCCTTCATCTAAAGCCTTTTTGGCTGCCTCTCGAATATGGGCGGGAGTGACAAAATCGGGCTCTCCTATCCCAAAACTAACCAAACCTTTTTTCCCTTGAGCTAAATCAAAAAGTTTTCTTATACCTGAAGGTTTTATTTTCTTTAAATTAGAGTTAAATTCCAATTTTTTTCTCCTCTCTTAAAATATCATAAAAATTTTATTGCGGGTTTGATAAATCAAACCCCTACATTTTTACTTCTTCAAATCCCATTTTAAAGGCTTTTAAATTCATCTCAACGCTTTTGGGAGGTAAGTTTTCTTTCATAGACTGAATAACTAAATCCTTATCTACAGGAAATTCAGGGGTAGCAACTGCTGCTCCGAGCAGAACCATATTTTCCGAGATAATACTTCCTGCTTCTTTAGCTATTTCCTGGGCATCAATTATTGATAAATTTTTTATTTTTGCTTTTAGTTCGTCAAAAATAGAAGACAGTTCGGGATATTCCGAAATGCCCAGTGAAACAGTAAAAGGTACAATAGGAGCACTATTTACTATAACAAAAGATTCTTTATTTATTTTATTCAAGGCTCTTAGAGCTTCTGTCGGTTCAAAGGCAATTAATAAATCCGCTGCGCCCTCTTCAATTAGAGGACTGTGTGCTTCACCAATTTTAAGTTCAGTTACTACTGTCCCTCCTCTTTGAGCCATTCCATGAACTTCACTCATCACTACATTCAAACCTTTTTTCATCGCAGCTTCTCCCACAATAGTAGAGGCCTTAATCGTGCCTTGTCCCCCTACTCCAATAAGCTGAATCTTATATATATTTTTCATACTCATTTTTTCACCTCTATCGCTTTCTTTGGACATACCTGAACACAAACTCCACAACCATCGCATAATAAGGGATTGATATTAACAGAGCCATCTTTTTCTATAAAAAATGCCGGACAGGTAAAATTCTTCACGCAGATTAAGCACTTAGTACATTCTTCCTGGTTAATGGTATATTTGATACTTATACCTTTTTTCCTGTTCTCCGCATCAGTAATCATGGCACAGGGATGTTTGGTAATAACTACTGCTACACCTTTAAATTGCAGGGCATCTTTAAATATTTCTTCTGCCTCTTTTAAATTAACCGGGTCAATAGTTTTAACAAAACCTGCTCCTGTTCCTCGGGCAATATCTTCTATCGATACCTCGGGTGCCGGATTCCCCATGCCATCTACAGGCATACCCGGGTTAGTCTGCCCTCCGGTCATTCCGGTTATTCTGTTATCTAAAATTACAATCAAAACATTATCTTTATTATGCACAGCATTAATCAGGGGCGGAATTCCGGCATGAAAAAAGGTAGAATCTCCTATGAAAGATATCACTTTCTGATTGGTTGCCTTGGAAAACCCGCAGCCAATACCTAAACTTGAACCCATAGAAATACAGTAATCAGCCATCTTATAAGGTGCTTGAATGGCTAAAGCATAACATCCTATATCACTGGAATAGATTATATCTTCTTCTTTTAATTTCAGTTTCTTTATAGCTTTCTTTAAGGCAAAGTAAGTCGCCCGATGGGGGCATCCAGGGCAGAGTACCGGTGGGCGCAAGGGGAGGGGAAGTTTGGTACTACATTTTTCTCTTTTGATTAATTCTTCATCTACTATCTTTGCCATCCCGATAGAGACAATATCCGGGTTATATTCATAAATTCGGGGAAGGGTCCCGTCTAATTTACCATAAACCTTTTTAGTAATATTGTGTTTCCCTATTATGGCCAAAACTTCTTTTTCCATTACCGGTTCTACTTCTTCTACTACTAATATATTATCCACATTATTTGTAAAATCTAAAACTAATTTCTCGGGGAAAGGATGAGAAAAAGCCAGTTTTAAGATTTTTACTTTTAAATCATTTTCGCTTACTACATCCATTGCATAATTGAAAGCTCCTCCGTTGGTAATAATACCCAGTGTCTTTCCTCCCCTATTTATTATCTTATTCAATGGAGAATTATTAGCAATTTCTTCAATCTTATCTAATTTTTCCATCAATTTTTTACGCATTTTTACTGAAAAAGTAGGCATTACTACATATTGTTCTGGATTTTTCTTAAAATATCCTTTTTCCTTCCCGGAAACGATTGGGCCTAAATTAACTACCCCCCTCATGTGAGATATTCTGGTAGTGGTACGCATAAGTACGGGAATTTTAAATTTTTCAGATAATTCAAAGCCATATTTCATCTGGTCTTTTATTTCCTGGGGATTAGAGGGTTCGAGCAGAGGAATCCCTGCTAAGCGAGCCATAATACGGTTGTCCTGTTCGTTTTGAGATGAGTACATAGAAGGGTCATCGGCAGATAAGACAATCATTCCTCCCTGCACCCCGGTATAAACTGTGCTCATAAAAGAATCTGCCGCTACATTTAATCCCACATGCTTCATAAAAACAAAGGAACGTAATCCAGCGACTGCGGCGGCAACAGAAACTTCTAATGCCACCTTCTCGTTTGAGGAAAATTCAAAATATACTCCTGCTTCCCGGGCAATTTTGTAAAATACATCTCCAATCTCCGAAGAAGGTGTACCGGGATATGTGGAAACGACCGAAACACCGCCTTCCAAAGCACCTCGGACAGCAGCTTCGTTGCCCAATAAAAACAGTTTTCCTCCTTCTTTTTCAGTTAAAATTTCTTTTACTTTCAATTTTTCTCTCCTAATTTTTAAAATTTGTCAGTTTTCCAGTCAATTCTAGTCGTTAGTGAATAGTGAATAGTCGTTAGTATAAGATACAAGTTACGAGATACGAGATGCAAGTGTTTACAATTTACCAATTGACCCATTGACCAATTCACCTATTAAATTCAATTTAATAATCAGCAGGTTGACCGGTTGGCTGGTTATGTATTAAATTAAAAAGTTAAAGCTAAAAGCGAAAAAACTATAATTCAGAACACAAAATTTTTTTTGTGTAAAGTATTGCTCCTGGTGTAGGGGTCGGATTTATCCGACCCGAGATTTTTTGACAGGCGGGCCTGTCCTCGTGAAAACGGGGAACGCATGTCCTACGATTAGTGGGCTCGATGAATCGAGCCCCTACAACACATCACTCATTACGGGCAGACACAAGGTCTGCCCCTACAACTTATCTGCTGAATTCTAATTCCCTCTTTCATAACTATACGCTAAACGCTATCCGCTATACGCTCCACGCTATTCTTACTATATACTAAAAAAATCCTGGTATGGTAATTTTTTTAGCTATAGAAATTAAAGAATCTATTAATTGAGGTAGTTTTTCTTTATCCATTCTGACCGTGGGGACACTAAAACTTAAACCGGCACAAACCTTTCCTCGCTGATCTTTTATAGGAACAGCTACACAAGATACTCCTACCATATACTCCTCATTTACAAAACTGTATCCCCTCTCTCTAATCAATTTTAGGTCCTTTTTTAAATATTCTTTACTGGTAATAGTATAAGGGGTGTAGGATTTTAATTTTACTCTTTGCAGATAACCATCTAACTCCTGCTCGCTTAAATAAGCTAATAACACTTTCCCTACAGCAGCACAATAAGCAGGTTGATTAGAACCAATCCTTAAATCTAATTTAAGGGTATTATCACTGCCTACACTATATAGATAAATAATTTCATCTCTATCCATAATAGCCAGGTTAATTGTTTCGTTAAATTGTTGAGAAAGTTTTTTCATATAAGGGATAATCTGTACTAAACCGACTCTATCTGTAACTGCTGTACCTAATTTGAAGATTTTAACCGTTAGATAGTATTTGCGATTTTGGGGATTTTGTTCTATATAGCCTAGATTTTTTAGGGTGCCTAACAGACGATGAACGGTTCCTTTGGGAAGAGCTATTTTTCTACAAAGCTCGGTAATGCCCAACTCTAATCCATTAGCCACTAAAGTTTCAAGAAGATAAAAAGTATTTTCTACTGAATGAATAGGATATTTAAATTTATTTTCATTATTGTTTGTCTTGTTCATAATGTTTCACTATATATAACGTTGGTCTTTATATTGAAACTTTTCTATCTATATAATACCACATAATTTCAAAAAATCCTTCTTTTTTTAAAAAATATTATGTCATTCTGCTATAGGGGTTCGATTCATCGAACCCGTAAGGAACCGTATCGGATAAATCCGCCCCTACCTCGATAGGAGGGCTTGCCCTCGTGAAAACGGGGGGCGCCTGTCCTACAGTTTTATATTGGTTATTGAGGACGCATTACAATACCTTCCTATAAAGATAGATTCCCGATGAAGTTTATCCCCTATTTTCATTTTTTATAATAAAGTATGCGTCAAGAATAAAGGGAGAAGAGTAATTGAGAGGATATTCACCAGTTTAATAAGAATATGAAGTGATGGTCCAGCAACATCCTTTAGAGCGTCACCCACTGTATCGCCCAAAACTGCCGCAGAGTGTGCAGGCGACCCCTTACCTCCGTATTGTCCTTCCTCAATTAATTTCTTTGCATTATCCCACGCCCCTCCCGAATTAAACATAAATACGGCAAGGAGTGCTCCTACAATCTTTACTCCAATTAGAAAAGCTGCGAGTGGCCAAACTCCGAGTGTAAATCCTATAATTATAGGGGCTATTATACCTACTAAAGTGGGAAGAATCATCTGCTTTAAGGAGTACTTTGTACTTACATCCACACATGCTGAATAATCTGGATTTGCTTTTCCTTCAAATAGTCCCGGAATTTCTCTAAATTGCCTTCTCACTTCTTCAACCATCTTAGAGGCGGCTTTACTCGTAGCCCTTATAATTAAAGCTGAAAATAAAAAAGGTATAGTAGCACCTATTAAAAGAGCTGAGATTATGACAGGTTTAGCTATATTAAGGTTTATAGCAATATCAGAAATGCTATTTAAAGTAATGCCTTGATACTCGGCAAGCGAAAAAATGTAAGCGAATAGTATAACCACACTGGATAGGACGCATTTTGTTAATCCATAGCCTTTGGTGATTGCCTTTGTTACATTGCCAGCTGCATCAAGAATATCCAGAGATTCTCTTGCATCTTTCGATATACCTGCCATTTGTGCTATTCCAGCTGCATTATCGCTAATAGGACCAAAAGTATCTATTGATTGAATCATGCCTTTCATCTCTGTCATACCCAGAGTAGCCATAGCTATACCAAAGATGCCTAATAGACCCCCACCTAACATTCGGTAACCAAAAAGGATAATTACAGCTATTAGAACCATCGGAAGCACTGCGCTTTCTAATCCGTACGAAAATCCAGTGAGAACGTTGATAGACTCCCCTGTTTGTGAGGCTTCAGCTATTCTTTTCACCGGGCCTCCTCTTATACCCGTGTAATATTGCACAATTAGTGACACAATAATAACGGATAATAAGCCAGACGATAGGCAATAAAAAAGGCGTATATCTTTCATAAACCATATAGATAGTACATAAAATAATACAAGGTTTAATATTCCTGCTGAGAATAATCCAATATTTAGTGAAGTCAAAGGACTTCTTTTACCCCATTTCTTGACAGAGAACACCCCAACAATAGTTGCTATCTTCCCAGCAGACCTAATTAAGAGAGGGAATAGTACAGCATTCCATCCATAGATATCTATAAAAGCTAATCCAAGGATCATTGTGCATACAAGATTATCAGCACTGGATTCGAAAAGGTCAGACCCTCTTCCTGCACAATCACCAACATTATCGCCCACTAGATCAGCTATGACAGCGGGATTTCTTGGGTCATCTTCCGGCATATGCAAGGCAATTTTTCCAACTAAGTCAGCTCCTATGTCCGCAGCCTTAGTAAAAATTCCTCCTCCAATCTGTGTAAACAAGGCAGAGAGACTTGCCCCAAATCCAAATCCAACTAAAAGACGAACACCCTCTGGGTTTGTTGGACTTACTCTAAATACAAGACATAGCGTAGATATACCTATGAGGATTAGACTTACAATGGAAAATCCCATGATCGCACCTCCTCTAAAGGCTAAAACCAAGGATTTTCCAGCAGAAGTACGTGCAGTATTTGCCACTCTTACGTTTGCTCTCACAGTACCACTCATGCCCACCAAGATTGCCAGCATGGAAAAAAGAACTCCTATAACAAATCCGAATGCTATTTGCCAACCTAAAAGAACGTATAAGAGTATGGCAAGAGGTATAACAAGATAAAAGATTGTTCTAAATTCCCTCTTTAAAAAAGTATACGCTCCATCTTGGATATAGCCCGCTAATTCTTTCATACGAGGCGTTCCGGTGCTTTCCTTAGTGATCCACCAAAAAAGCCAAATGATAATGGGTATTCCTAAAAAACCGGTAATAAGTGGAATTAGTATGAAATTCATTTTATTCGCCTTCTTTTTATTTAAATTTTATTTAAAAAATAATCAGTCGGCTTGGTTTAAGCTAAAAAGGGTTTAAATAAACAAGTAAAAATCTCTCTTAACTTAAGTAAGATTAATAAAAATAATATTTAATATAATTATTTTACTTCAGCAGTTTCTCCCGATTTAATAAGGGCATACTTGGTTAACGGCGGGGCAATCAATTCATTGATAATGACTGAGGCTAATATGGCACTTATCATTATATTTCCTATACCTGTACCTGAGAAAGTAAGATGTTGCTTGGCTAAAAGAGCTAATCCTACAGTTACTCCCGCTTTGGGGAATAAACCAAATCCTAAATATTTTTTAATCACTGTAGGGGCGTGAGAGATAGTAGCTCCTATTCTTGCTCCAATATATTTGCCGCTACATCTACCCGCAACAATTAATAAACTTAGTAATCCTGCGGTCTTTATAACCCCTAAATCGAAATTTGCCCCCGCTAAAGTAAAGAACATAGCAAAGACTATTTCATCAATTTCATCAATTACTTCAAAGGCATTTTCATTTGGCCTTATCCTATTAGTTACTACAAAACCCATAATCATATTTGCTAAAATACTGGAAATATTTAAAATTTTTGCCATGCCTACGCATAATAAGATTATTCCTAAAACAATAACTGATAATCTCTTTTTTGTATCAGCAAAACGGATTAAATAGGTCATTCCAAACCCCAAGACTGTCCCTAATAATATAGCTCCCCCTATATCTAATGCCGGTACCATTACTATTCTAAGCCAGGAGACATTACTAAGACTGCCGATGGTTAATACTTCCGCAACACTCAACCCCAGGGCATAAGCAATTATGCAAAGAGCATCATCTATGGCAATAACCGCAAGTAGAGTACTGGTTAAAGGACCGCTTGCTTTATACTCCCGAATTATGGCAATAGTAGCTGCCGGGGCAGTAGCACAGGAGATTGCACCAATCACTATAGCCGGAGGGAGGTAAGTTTGATAAAAATTGGGATTGGGGATAGCAAATTTAATAATAAAAGGGGCTAGAAAAGCTAATAATGTAGTGACTAATATCCATGCCCCCATTAATTGAGAACAAGTAATTACCACAATCTGCTTCCCAAATCTTTTTAATATTCCTAAATTAAGAGAGCCTCCCACTAAATAACCAATAATCCCTAAACTAATTTCCACAATTACACTTAAGTCTCCATTAGTTAATTCTTTAGGAATAACATTAAATACACTTAAACCCATTCCTATAATAATATATCCGCTAATAGTAGGGAGTTTAAACTTTCTGGCTATAAGACCACCAAAGAATCCGATTACTAATAATAATCCTACTGCTAATATGGAATTCATTTTTATATCTCATCTCTTTCTTCGATAATTGATAGTTATTTCTAAAACCATCGAGCTCTATACTCTTCTGATTTTACATCATTTCGATACTTCCTTATCAAGCCAGTCTATTAAAAATTTAAAGACTTTTTCTTTTTCTGGTTCATTATGAATTTCATGATAAAAGCCATCCCAAATTTTTAAAGTACAATTTTTAGTTATCTTGTCAGCAAACTCACGGCTTGCTTCAACAGAGCTTAATTTATCATCTCCTCCATGCATTAGGAGAAGGGGAATAGGTAATTCTGAAGCATGTTCCAAGGCCCATTGTCCTGCTTGATAGATACTGATAAACATTCGGGCGGAGATATGGTCATGAACCAGAGGGTCATTTTCATAAGCATAAACTACTTCGGGATCATGAGATAAGACCTTAGTATCCAAACCGTTTTTCTGGGAAAATGAAGGCCAGATGTAATTAGTAATTTGGGCTAAAATAATTTTAAAACGAGGGGGTTCAAAAGCTAAACGAAGCCAGGGGTCAGTAGCAATTACTCCCTTAAGATGTGATTGACGACGAAGAATATAATTAAGAACTAAATTACCACCTAAACTGTGACCGTAAAGGAAAGAGGATAATTGAGGAAATTGTTTATTTGCAACCTCTAACAAAGAAGAAATATCCTTCATTAGTGCTTCATAAGAAGGGGTATGACCACGCAGGCCAGAAGATTTACCATGGCCTCGTATATCAAAAGTAAATAATATATAACCTGCCTGGATTAAAGCATCAGCAACGTGAGCATATCGCCCACTATGTTCACCCATACCGTGAACCAAACAAACCACTGCCCGAGGCCGGTCTTCCGGTTGCCAGCTTTGACCGAAGAGCTGTAATCCATCAAAGGTCTTGAATTTAAATTCAGTACGTTTCATGACTTGCCTTCTTTTTTTCTTATTATCGTACAAGTCGTTAATTTTAATAAATATAATTTTTTAGTTTTCAGTATATAGTTAAAAATTTAAAACTAAAAGCGAAAAACCATAATTCAAAACTCAAAACCTTTTCTCTCAATACTAAATTTTAAGTTTTAGTTTTTGCTTCTTTATCTTTTCATTTTTGCTATATAGTATACGAGATAAGAAAGATAAAACTCAATAGATAAAACAATATATTCAAATTTTAAACTTTGAGCTATGGCTTCACGTTTTGCGCTTTTCGTTTTTCGCTATATAATATATACGAATTAGAGCTTACGAAAAAAGGAAATTCCTATACAATTAGATTAATATAATTGATAATATCTTTTTATATAATCCTCAACTTCATCTCTGGTTCCTGTAAAAGGACCGGGTTTTTCCATCTTTAATGAAACTAATGCAGCAGCAAAGAGGAGTGCTTCCTCTATTCCTTTATTCAATCTTTCGGTGATATAAGCGCTAAAACAGGTATCGCCCCGACCGGTTCTACCTGAAAGATTTTGCGGTTTTAAAGGGTAAGTATAATATTTTTTACCATTGTAAATCATAACTTCTTTGCCATAGGTAATCATAATTTCCTTTGCTCCCCACTCGAAGAGCATTTTCGCTGCTTTCTTTCTATCTTTCGTTCCGGTCATAATTTCAGCTTCAGCTGCATCAGTTTTTAAATAATCAATATAAGGGAGATATTCCCTCTTTTTTTTCCAATCTTTAAAGACCATCTCTTTATTTTCCCCTACAGTCCTTAAAAAACCTTGAAAATCCAAAGCAATTTTTCCTCTATTGTGCAGAAACTTTATCATTTTATTATCAAATTCTCCGGAGATAAGACCGGCAAAATGATAGATTTGAGAATTAATATTATTCGGGATATCGTCGATGGTGAAGGGGTCAGCAATGGATAGAGCAATACAGGTCCTTCTTTCTCTATCTGCGCTATGATAAATATTTCTTATAGAAGTTGTATTCTTTGAGTTTAGGGCAAAAATATCTTCCTCTGGGATGGTAAACGCTTCTAAACAACTTTTATCTCGGAAGAATAATTTAGTCAAGATACCAGTTTTATGACCGATAGCATGGGAGGCACAGGATGAATAGAAAACCGCTCCTCCAATTTCCTTTACAGCTTCTCCCTGGTAAATATTTTTATCAATGGAGATATGTCCCATAATAAAAGTATCATATTTTTTAATTTTCATCGTTCACCTCTTTTTAGCATAAAAATATTATACTCCTAAAAAACTCTTTTGAAAAATATTTTTTAGAAAGAATTTTATTTTAATAATATAATTCAAATAAATTAGTTATTATTTGAAAATTCAATCTGGATCTGTAGATTTTTCTGGTGGAAAATTGAGCTAAAAACGAAAAAAAGGGGGATAAAATATTAGTAAGTTTAATTTAGGCTTATTTGTTACTTATTTAAAAATTCATAATTTCTAATAATTTAGTTAGTGCAATATCACCTATTTTTTCAAAACGAAAGCGGGCTTTTCCTACTCTTTCCTCCGGACCAATGCCAATAGACAGCATATTACCTGCCAAAGCAGCTTCAATCCCTGCTTCGGCATCTTCTATTACTACACAATCTTCTGGCTTTACTCCTAATTCTTTCGCCGCAAATAAAAATATATCGGGGGCAGGTTTAGTATTTTTTACACTATATCCATCTACAGTGACATCAAATAGATCCTCTATTCCTGTTCCCTGTAAAACTGTTCTCGTATTTTTACTAACCGAAGCAATGGCTGTTTTTATTCCTCGTCTTTTAAGTTCTAAGACTAATTTCTTTGCCCCGGATAGAATATTTTCAGAAGTCATCTGTCTTAATAACTCCACATAATATTCGTTTTTTCTATCCATCATCTCCTGAAATTGTTCAGCTGAAACTTGCTTCCCCTTTAATAATATTTTTAAGCATTCACCTCGAGAAACACCCCTTAGTTTATCATTATCCTCTCTGTTAAAAGAAATTCCTTCTTCATCAGCCAATCGCTTCCAGGCACGATAATGATATTCAGAAGTATCAGTAATTACTCCATCAAGATCAAAGATAACCGCCTTTATTTTTTTACTCATCTATTGGTACTCCACTTCTTAATTAATAATCAACATATCTCTTTACATAGAAGCCAGATATACAGTTACACTTTTCGTGTCAGGTGATATAGTAACTCTTCCGTTTTGAAAATCGACATTTCCAGTAGTAGCCCCTTTCAAACGAGTTAAAAACACTGGCAAGTCAATCAGAATTTCATTAATAGGATTATCGCCTGTAAAGGTAATTAATACTCGATCAGAATAGCCTTGAATTCTCACTCCCATTCTTCTATTGCCTGAAATAGGATAATTTTTAAGTTCAATAACCTGCGAATTACCAATCCATTCTTCTGGTATACCGCGCCCAATAATAACTTTTCCATCAATTTTTTCTGCAATCAGGGAGTCGATAAGAACTTTTGTACAAACAGATTGTCCCCACATATGTGGTGATGCGCCATTACCGTATTTTGGATGTGTACCTTCCCATGAAGTGCTTTTTGGATTTAAGATCCCTTCCCACCAGGAAAAAGGTCCAGTCATGGCAGATTCAATCATCATTTTATAAGCATAAATGCCTTCTGATCGATATCTCTCTCCTCTTAATGCAGCACTACCATATCCTGCATTATAACAAGAAGAATAGAATCCATGAGGATATCCTCCAAAATCATGAGGAGGGAGGAGGCCTTCTAAACGTCCAAATCCATAATCATAGGTATCATCAATCATAGTAAGATTTACACCATATTGGTCGCCATTAAATAGATAACCATCCCAGGCCCAGCGACCAAAAAGGAATTGAGCTGCCCAATTAGCGTCTTTCGATGATCTACATCTGTTCTTATCATTGGATTGAACCATAGAAACGGGTATATAATTCAGATTATAAGTGGTAATGGTTTCTGTAAGTTTGACATCTACACATCTCAATAAATCATTATATTCATTTTCGGCCCAAGATAGTTCTTCCTTTTCTCCTAATTTTTGACAAATATATTTATAGGCAAGAAGTCCCATCATGGCAGACCAATTGTCAACTGTCCAGTATCCATTGCTATCTATGTCATTTGTCATTTTAATAATACCGTCAGGTCCTGTTCGATCATCAGCAATAGTATGAGCATATTTTTTTAAGCTATCAAACCGACTGGCAACAAAATTAACATCACCTGTTTTCAGTAAGTAGAAAGCATAGGGCCAGCTATATTTATATTTTGCATCATCATACTTAGTAACAGCTGCGATATGATCAAGCAAAGTTCGTGCATTAGAAAAGTCACCCAAGGTAAATAAAGTAATGATTATCCCGATGGAGTCGTGATCCCACACCCCGTCATATCCATTTTCTCCGACATTGAGATTGTAGGTATCTTTCACAATATGGGTGTATATATATCCCGCCTTATACGCATTTATAAGTACTGGGTCAGGCAGGCTAACAATATTTACTATTTCGGATAATTTATCATCCCAATAGGTCTTCATATGATCGAAATGTTGTTCCCATGTTCCCGCACAAGCAAGATTATCATCAGAAGGCCAGTCATAAGAATTTCCGAATCTGTCAATAGCTATTACAAAATCATAATTTTTTGTTTCACCAGGTAAAACCAAATTTCCAGGTACGTTTAATACAATTAACTCTTTTGATGGTTGAGGATCAAGAGAAACTGCCTCCTCACTATGGTTATATATAGAGACCCGGCTATAGGCAGCTACATAGTCATTACCATTAATGTTAACCTTATCACCAAAGTTCATTATCTTTACAGTACAGCCGTCTCGCTCAAACTCGGTAACCATACATGGAAGATATCCTGAGTGGTTATACCATTTCATAGAAGCAGGATATTTATAAATACCAAAATCAACTTTGATATTCTTTCCATCCCTAATATAAAAACTACCATTTTTATAGGCAATAGCAGCATCTTTATCTCCGTCCCATCCAAAACAGCTTTCATGGCTACCAGCAATAACCCATTGGGCAGATATTATCAAAGAGATTATTACCAGTATAAATATTAAATATTTATTTCTCATAATCGATAAATATCTCCCATCTTTATCAATTTTTTTATTTATTTTCTCTCTTTTAATTAACAGGTAATATTTTTATTAATAAATAATTTTTAATTCTTCGTCTGGTTTTAGAATATATTCCTTTTCATAAATTTCTACAGGCAAAGACTTGCTTATATGAGATAACGATTTTAAAGTAATTTTATTTCTGGTAATATCAACGCAATACTCTTCATTTTGCCACTTAATTTTGAATTTCAACCTTTTCCATTTTTCCGGTAGATGAGGATTAATTCTCAATCTTCCTTTATTTGTAATTCGAACCCCGCCAAAACCATTTACTACTGCCTGCCAGTTCCCGCCAAGTGAGGCTGCATGAAGTCCATCCCAGGAACTTTTTAAATTTTCTCCTAAATCAATGCGTATTGATCTTTCAAAATATTCATATCCTTTTTCAATATCATCTATATCTAAAGCCACAATAGCATGTATGCTCGGACTTAATGAGGAATCATGAAGAGTCTTTGGTTCATAATAATCCCAGTTAAGACGTTTAGTTTCTTGGGAAAAATCATCACCTAAAAGATATAGAAGCATAATAATATCTGATTGTTTTAATACTTGCATCTGGGTGATTTCTTCCCAGTTATAATCCTGGGTAATTGCTCCAACTTTCCCTTTATATTTTAAAAGATCGACTTCCCTCTTATCTGTAAAGCCTTCATACTGATGGATAAAACCTGAAGCTTTATCCATGCCAATATATATCTTGTCAGCCTTTTCTTTCCAATCACTCAATTCCTTCAAAGTAAGTTTGATTTTAGAAGTAACCTTTTTCCATACTTCTGATTGATTTGCTTTAATCCATCCTGAAAAATGAATAGTTTTATTAAGCTGCCATTTTACCATATAATTTGTAAAGGTATTATTATTTATATGTTCACTATATTCGTCCGGTCCGGTTACATTATTTATTTCATATTGATCTTTTTCCGGATTGTATTCTAATCTGCTCGCCCAGAAGCGGGATGTCTCCAATATAATCTCTAACCCATAGTTGTACATAAAATCATAATCATGGGTTGCCTGGAAATAATGCCAGATACTATATACTATATCGCAAGTTATATGTTGCTCTAATTCACCAGTCCATATCCTTTGAGGTTTACCTGTTTTAAAATCTACCCCGCCCCATTTAGGAGTAACTTCGCCTCCTGTGTCGGCACATTCCCAGGGATACATAGCGCCCTCAAAACCATTTTCCTTAGCTTTTTCCCTTGCTCCATCTAAAAAACGATAACGATAAAAGAGTAATCTTCTGGCAATCTCCGGAAAAATATAAATAAAGAAAGGAAGTATAAAGATTTCCATATCCCAAAATACATGACCTTTGTAGCCCTCGCCGGAAAGTCCTTTTGCCGCAATGCTTAATCTCTCATCATGAACAGGGGTCATCTGATAGATATGAAATTGGGAGAAACGAATGGCTAATTGATCAAAGTCTGGTCCATCAAGAACAATATCAATATGTTTCCAGAGTTGATCCCATCTTTTTTTGTGAGCTTCAAAAAGCTTATCATAACCAATTTCTATAAATTTTTTTAAATTATCTATCGCTATCTTCTCTATTTCTTTATCTGAAACCTTTTCTTTCCCTTTAAAATCAGGATCACGAGTTGTATATACGGTAACCATTTTTGTAAAACTAAATTCTTCATTCTGTTTAATTTTATATCGGGAGGATGAAAAAATCTTCCTTCGTTGGCTTCCTACTTCTTCTTTTACTTCTAATATCTCACTATTCAAATAGAAACGGAGTTTTGTAGCAATAACAAGACCGATATCCGATTCCTGAGTCCTGGAAGTCATTGAGATAATGCCCTCAGAAGAAAATCGTAATCTTCCTTCTTTAAAATGCTGCACGCCGCTATTGGTAGTCTGCCCATTAATCCCTGAACAAATTTCAATAGCTCCGGAATAATTAAGGGGAATAATCTTTACTTTTAGGGCAGTAAAATGTATATTATCCAGAGACATAAACTTTTCAAAGGATAATTTAGTCTTTCTTCCCTTTGGGCTTTCCCACTCAATATTCCTTGTAAGCTGCCCATCTTTAATACTAAGTTGCCTTTGGTATGATAGAATCTTCCCGATCTTTAAATCATATTTTTCACCATCTAATTTTAAATCTATATTTAACCAATCAGGAATATTAGCTAATTCTGTCACTTCTCCAGGGAATCTATCGAACAGACCAGCGATATAACACCCTCTTGTTTCTTCTCGATAAGTTTCTTCTGTTGCCGCTCTTACTCCCATATAACCATTGCCAAGAGTGAAGATTGTTTCGTATTTTCCTAAATGCTCTGGTTGAAAATCAGTTTCTCCTACTATCCAATTTCGGTATTCATTTTTCCCAATATCATATTTAATTGCCATAAATAACTCCTATCTTGTATAAAAATTAAAGAAAATAATTGAGTGAGGAATTGGTGCTAAATTTATCCCTTTATCCCACTGAAACTTACGCCTTCTACAAAATAACGCTGAAAAACAAAAAAAAGGATTATAATCGGCAAAGCAGAAATAATTGCTCCTGCCAGGATTGGCCCCCAATCAAAGGCTCCCGAAGCATAAGTATTTTTAAAACTTAATAATCCAACAGTTAAGGTAAACTTGTCCATCGGAGAAGTTAAAACTACCAAAGGCCAGAAAAATTCATTCCATGCCCCTTGAAAAGTTAAAATAGTAAGTGCTCCTAAAGCAGGTTTTGCCAGGGGTAACATTATCTTTGAGAAAATTTGATAAGTACTGGCTCCATCAATCCGGGCTGATTCTTCCATTTCTTGGGGTAAACCTTCAAAAAATTGTTTCATTATAAAAACTGCAGCCGCACCCACTAACCCTGAAATAATTAACCCGGTAAAGGTATTTAAAAGACTTCCGCCACCAAATAATTTAGTGAAACCAAAAACACCATCCCGTAATACTAAATAATTTGAAATAAAGGTTACCTGTCCGGGAATCATCATGGAAAAAAGTATTAAAACGAACAGGTAATTTTTACCAAAAAATTTAAGCCTGGCTAAAGCATATCCTGCCATCGAAGCAAATGTTAGGGTAGTAATAACTTTAATTATAGCAATAAAAAAGGAGTTAAATATCCAGGTGGTAAAAAGTCGCTTCCCGGTACTACGACTATAATTTTCATTAAAAACCCTAAAATGGTTATGGAAAATATAAGGGATAACTCCTTTCACTAAACTATTCCAGCTCTGCGACATCCCTAACCGTTCTATTCGGTTTGGGGTAAGAGTTGCTTTTACAAATTTAACTTTATATGGAACCTTTAAATCCATAGGCAGTTCATTAAAATCTTTTTGGCTAATATTTACTATAGTTATCTTATAACTAACCAGTACACCATCCTTATTTGAAACACGATTAATCTCTTCTATTGGTTTAATTGTAACAAAATCAGCAACAAATTCTTTATCTAAATCTAGGGCAGCTGCTCCGTGCCCAGCAAATCTCTTGGGGATAATAACTTGAGGTGGTACAATTTCAATTCCAATTGGATATTTATAAGTAATCTGTAAAGAAACTTCGTGACCGGACTTTAATTCGCCAAAAAAACCACCAGCTCCTCCTTGTCGGGCAAGTGTATAAACCCCAATCCAGTTTTTCAGTGATAATTGCTCTGTTTTTATAGTAGGTGGCCATTCACTAGGATTGTCTTTTAAGCTCGAGATTGCTCCAAAGAGAAAAGTCCCCATAAAAATTACGGAAAATAATAACAAAATTAAATAAATTGCTCCCACATTTACCCAGCGTCGACGTTTAATTTTTAGATTTATGTCACTATTATAATTCTGTTGAATTTTCATTAATCCCTTAAATCCTTTCCGTCTCCGAAAAATATTTTCTGAATCAGGACTACAATCAGGGTTAAGACTGCTAAAATAATAGCAGCCGCAGCTGCCATACCTATCCTGGGAGCAGAGGCGCCCGGAAAAGCACTATAATATACATAATAAGCCAGGGTTATGGTGGACTCTAAAGGCGCTTGACCACCAATAATCTTAACCTGGTCAAACATCTGTAAGGTACCGATTAAGCCTAAGGTAACTATTAAAAAAGTTATATGTTTTAATTGTGGAACGGTGATATACCAAAATTTTTGCCACCCTTTAGCTCCATCTACCTCAGCCGCTTCATATAATACCTTAGGGATACCCTGTAATCCTGCTAAATACAGTATCATAAATGTAGGAACAGTAGTCCAGATATTCAAAATCATAATAGCACCAAGGGGTCGAGGAAAAGCCAAAGGACCTGCCCAGGAAGGAACTTTTTCCCTGGTATTTAACCAAAAGATGTCGACTGCCTTCGCTTCAGCAGTCGTAATAATATTAAAATCTTTAAGTAAATAGGTAATAAGGGCAGCGAAAATAATAGAAAGAATAACATAGCTTGGTTCAAAATATTCAACCGGCCTCCCCCTTAATTTTTCTATAACCACTAATAATAATTGTATTCCCACTAAGAGGGTTAGGAAAATGCCTATTGTTAAACCATATTGATGAAGTAGGGTTAAAAGATAGTTAATAACCCCCTTTCTTTGAAACATCCAGATAAAAATTAGAGTAATAACAATACTGGAAGTAATACTGGGCATATAATAAGCAGTCCTAAAAAAATTAATTCCTTTTATCTTCTGATTCATAGCCACTGCCAGAAGTAAAGCAAAAATCGTCTGTAGAGTAGTTACTATAATAGCAAAAGTTAGTGAGTTTTTCAGGGCCCTTGTAAAGAGATGTTCCTTAAAAAGATTTATATAGTTCGTAATGCCAACCCAATTGGGCATGGAAAAAAGATCATAATCGGTAAAACTAAAATATAAAGACCTGATAAAAGCATAACCAAAAAATATTATAAACCCAAATAAAAAGGGAGATAAAAGAACATAAGGAGCTGTCTTTTCTTTTAAGGAACTCCATCTATATTCCAATTTTTTCGCCTCCATTTATTGTTCTAAATAATCTTAATAATAATCTAAAAAATTAATAAATGAAATAAAAAGGGGAAGAGATAATCCTCTCCCCCTTTTATTAAAACCCTATTATTTTATTAACTCATTTAATTGTTCTTGAGCCATCTCTAATGCTTCTTCAACTGTCTTTTGTCCGCTCATTACTTCAGATAAAGCAACATTAATCGGATCCATCCATTTACCACCATATTCTTTAAACTTAAATGGCTTTACATACCCTGCAGATGCACCCTCAAAAACTATTTTATTGGCTTGCGCTTCTGGTGTATCTTTTTCAAAATAAGGATTATCAGCTAAAGCCTTACGACTCGGTATAGCTAAACCCCGTTCTAAAATAAATTGCTGAGCTGCTGGACTGGTTAAAGCTTCCATTACTTTAAAGGCGGCATCTTTATTCTTAGAATTAGCATTCATACCCCAGGCTACAGTATAAATAAGATTACCTGGCTGGCCGGTTCCGGAGTTCTTAGGTAATAGAGTAGCTCCATATTTTAAATTGGGGGCTTCATCCCTTAAGAAACCAAGAATCCAGCCACCTTCTAAAGCAACAGCTACCTTTTCAATGGCAAAGGCACCACCGTTCCAACCTTGACCAACGTCGGCTGGCATAACTCCTAATCCCTTTTCTTTTAACCCGGTATACCAGTTAAATGCCTCGAGAAAAGCTGGGTCCATAAGATTGGTTTTTCCATCTACAAAGGGTTCCCAACCAGTAGCATAGGCTATGGCTCCAAATCTGGCAAAGTCAGGTGCTAATGCTATTCCCTCTACTTCGCCATCAAAGGCTTCCACAACTTTTGCTAATTTATTTTCTAAATCTTCCCAGGTATCATTTTCATTGGGATAGGCTACGCCAGCAATATCAAAATGATCTTTATTGTAGAACAGAGCAAGGGAATTAAAGTCTTTGGGGATACCGTATGCCTTGCCATCAGAGGAAAATGCATCTAGCAAGGAAGGGATTATATCATCCTTACTTATAACAGTTGATTTGGCCAGATAGTCATCCAATGGTTCTATTTGTCCAGCCTTAATTATATATTCTGCCCAGAAGATATCCATATAAAATAGATCTCCGGCTGTACCGGCGGAAAGGGTATTAATTAAATTCCCCTGATAATCATCTACAACTGGCTCATAAATTGCAGTTATCCCTGTGCCAGCTAATTCAGGAACAACAAATGATTCAATTAATTCTTCCACAATAGACAGATCAATTCCACCGAAACCTACAATTCTTACCTCAGTTTCTGCCATGCTTACAGCTGAAAAGATAAATAACATACTTATTACCAACAAAATACTCAAACTCTTTTTCATTTTTCTCCTCCATAAATTTTATTTTCAAAATTACTAAACAAGTATACATCTGTAGCAATTTTTACAACATCTATCCCCTCCTTTCATTTTTTAAATTTACTCTCGAGTGTTTTTTTAAGTTGTCCATCTAATTTATTAATATTAACAGAACTACAGGAATCTCTAATCATCAATTTTGGTTTTAACAAATATTTTTTTTGTGGTTCTTCTTTTTTTAACTTATTTAAGATTAATCTCACAGACCATTTACCCATACCAATAGCATCCTGTCCAACGGTAGTCAATCTTGGTTCGATATAATTACCTATGCTAACATTATCGAATCCAATAATAGACATATCTTTAGGTAAATTAAAACCACTTTCTTTAAAGGCTTTCATGGCTCCCAATGCCATCAAATCACTGGCAATAAAAATCGCAGTTGGTAGTTTTTCTAACTTCATTATCTTTTCTGCACATTGATAGCCACTATCTTCGGTAAAATCCCCTGTAAAAACCAACCTTTCATCATAAACTTCTTTCTCTTCCAAATAATTTTGATAGGCATTTAATCTTTCCCGGGAAACCTGAGCATATTTATGACCATTAATCATGGCTATTTTACGATGACCAAGTTTCCATAAATAATCTAAGGCTAACCGAACACCTAATTTGTTATCAGTGCTCACAAAATTAACATTTTCGCCTTCTATCAAAGTATCGATAATTGAAATAGGGAAAGTAGAATTTTTAATTTTCTTGATATGGGGGTCGTCTAATCGTAAGCCGGTGAATATTGCTCCTTCGGCCCTCCGTTCCTTGCATAATTCTATATATGACTTTTCGTTTAAAAGGTCACTATCAATTGAAAAAAGAACGATGTCATAATTATTTTTATTGGCTTCTTCTAAGATTCCACCCAAAAACTGTAAACCTAAGTCTTTACTAAAAGTATATTCTTGCCTGCTAAATATAAACACACCAATTGTATTGCTTTTATTGGTTACTAATCTTTTTGCAATTGAATTAGGGGTGTAATCTAATTCTTTTGCTGCTTCACGAACCTTTCTTTTAAGCTTTTCACTTATATCTTTTCTGTTATTTAAAGCCTTGGAAACTGCTGCAGCTGAGATTCCTAATTTTTCAGCAATATCTTTAATGTTAGAACTCATTGAGGGGGTTTCTCCTTTAACGTTTAAGTAATTAATTAAAAAAATATAATCTTTCAATTACAACTACAAAGTATTTAAAATTTAGGATTTACTATAACGTTTAAGTGTATTATTTAAAATAATACACCATAAAATAAAAAAATGCAAATTATTTTCTATTAATTAACTGTAATTATATTAATAATCATTTTTACTGAAACTATTATTGAGGAAATTAATGGAGAGGGAGTAGTTAATTTTAACTGTAATATTGATCTGTCTTTCTAATGATGTTGCTTGGAAAAAGGTGAGATTTCTTTCAATTTGTGGTTATTATTGGTACTTTCAATAAGTTCTTTAATTCTTTCTAAGCTATATTTATAAAATTTCTTATAACGGGGTTTTAATTCCAAATTTAATACTCCCTGATAATTCTTTAGAATTAGAATAGGGAATATTTTATTATAAGGAATCGCCCCCCAACCTACAGGCATATGTAAATCGCCAATACCAAACTGAATCAGATTAATGTCCTGTTCTTCATATGACAGTTTAGGTTTACCGAAACAATCATGGATATGCACATGTTTTATATATGGTAGGGCTAATTTTATAGAATCCAAAAATTTGAAGCGATAATATTTAGAAGACAGATAAGCGTGGCCAAAATCGAAAGTAATTCCTACATTCTCGCGATCAATCTTCTTAACCTGTTCAATTAATTCTTCGATCTTCGTGCCATAATTATATTTACTAATTTCTCGTAAGAAAGTGGGCTTTGGTGTTTTTGGAGTAAGAACTGAGGGAGGAAGCATTTTATCATTTTTAAATCGTTTTGATAATTCCCAGATAGACTCTTCTTCTACATCCGGAGAGAGATTTTCAATAGCAATGGTTACCCCTAAATCTTTAGCAAAAGAAGCTAATTCTTGTAAGGTTTCTATTTCTATCTTCTTTAGTCTTTCAATCTTTCTTGGAGAAGGCAATTTTAAAAAACTATTTTTCCTGATGCCTTCACCTTTAATCTCTTCCTGTAAAGGAATTTTTCCACTATGGTATACAAAAATTTCTGCGCCGATAGCATTAGTAAACTCAATTCCCGACTTAAAGATATCCTTTTGTAACTGAAAATTGCTGGGATCCATTAGATTTAATAAATTAGGACCATGAACAGTGTATTTTAACTTAAATTTCTTCAGGATATCTGTAATGAGCCTGGTCTGCAGCCAATTCAGTCTCCCTTTAAAGATAGCATCAACTCCATGGACAGGTATCTCTACATAATCAAAGCCTATATCCTGAAAATCGCCTAAAGCCTTTTCAAATAAATCTAAATCTCCATCTATTATAGGGGAATCTATATTTATTCCAATTCCTTTTATATGCATATCTCCAACTAAAAACCAAATATATTTTTACTAATTATTTCACATTATAACACAATCAAATTCATATACAAGTACTATATATAAATTATTTAAAAATAATTAAAACTAATACTAAAAATTGACAATAATAGAAAATATTCTGCGACAATCTCGTTTTAAGTCTCATTTTATTATGCTCCACCCTTTGCTCCTCCACCATAAATATTGAGCAAGGCTTCTTGTGTAAATAAGAAGAAGATTAATACCGGAATGAGTTGAAATAGTCCAACCGCTGCTACCACATTCCACTTGGTCATTACAGATTCACTCATAAAATATTGTAAGTAAACAGACAAAACCGTTGTCTTTCCAGCACGTCCCACAGTGAAAGTAAATGGGATAAGGTAGGCATTCCAGCCTGAAATAAAAGCAAAAATAGATAATGCAGCAATACCTGGCTTAATATTAGGCATTAAAATTTTCCACCAAACCTGAAAACGGGAAGCGCCATCAATCAAAGCAGAGCGCTCCATATCCCAGGAAATATTATCAAAAAAGCCTTTCATTATCCATATACCAAAGGGAAGCTGGAAAGCTACCATCACAAGAGCTACTCCACCAATAGTGTTAAAACCAAAACCCCCGATAAGAGGGAGCCCTTGTCCGATAATAGGGACCTTCGTTATCCAGAGTAATACAAAATAAATTGGAATCAATAAGGTTACACTCGGGAAGGCATGCAGTATCAGAGTTGCGGAGAGAAACCCCTTCCTTCCTGCAAACTTCATACGTGATAAAGCGTAAGCAGACATTGACGAAACAAAAACTACAATAATGGTCATAACCGTAGCAAGGAGGAAGGTATTGAGAGTCACCGTCCATATACTTTGAAATTTAAGACCAAAAGGTGATTCCCATAAGAAACTCCAATTGTTCAAGGTCCACCCCAATGACTTTAGTCCCTCTGTCCTGGTGGAAAATGTTGTAATAACTAACCACAAAAAACCCAGGAAGATTGGTATGCTAAATACAATCAAAGCCAAATAAGCAAGAGTAGGCTTAACCCCTTGTCGGGATATCTTTAATTTCATTTTATTTTCCTTTCACTTATATATGCCATTATAGCTGGTCAATTTTCGGTTCTTGAACTAATTCATCAAACTTGAATACACGTAAATATACAATTGCCATTACTACACCAATAATTACCAGGATAACCGCCCAGGCTGAACCATAACCCCACTGAGTATTCCCGAAATAGCTAGTTAAAGCACGGTGATAGGCAGTTAAAGACCAGACTTCAGTTTCGTAAAGCCCTGGACCTCCATCTGTAAGAAGCATAATATATTCAAAGGAAGTCAAAAGCGATAGAGTCTGATAGGTGGTAACAAAAAGCAGGGGCCATCTGATCATAGGAATAGTAATATAACGAATGGTTTGCCAGGTTGAAGCTCCGTCCACTTTGGAAGCTATCATATAGTCCTTAGGGATAGCTTCAATGGCGGAAGAAAAGATAATCATCCCAAAGGAGGCTCCGATAAAACCATTTACTAAAATAATCAAGAGCCAGGGATTGGTATTAAGTAAATATTCCCCTGCACCTATGCCCAAGGGACCAAGAATATGCTTGTTTATAACTCCCATAGGAGCGGGTCCAGCTAAAGCCTTCCACATCATAATATAGACGACCACTGGAGTAAGACGGGACATAAGCCATATTAAGCGAAAGGCAAAACCAACCCGCCTATTGATGTTTGTAGTAATCAAGGCAATAACCAAAGCCATTCCCACATTGAAAAAAACTAAGGTCATACTAACATATATAAAAGTATTATTTAAAATCTTGAGAAAAAACCTATTAGTAAAGATCTTTGTATAATTATCTAAGGTCCAATTTACCGGCTGCCACCATTTGAGTATTCCAAAATTCGTCATATCCAGATTGGTAAAACTTAAAATAAAAACCATAACTAAGGGAATAAAAAAGAATAGGGTTACCACTACAAGGGTAGGGGAAAGAAAAGCATATGGTAATAACCAGCTCTTCAATTGAGAAAAAAACGATTTTGTGTCTGGGAAACTGGAGAGGGAACTCGTTTCCCTCTCCAGTTGGAAATTTTTACTCATTTAATGATTACCTTATCTCCTAATTCTCGATTAAGTCCTTCTGCCACAAAATCCACTGCCTCTTCGGGAGTAAAATCACCGCTTACTACTGCTGCCAGGGCTTCCCAAGTTACCGTGGAATAGGTGCCCCAATAAGGATTGTTAGGTAGGAAAGTAGTGTAATCTAACATATAAACTGTCTCACTTAGTAGACGGGACTGTTTGTAGAATTTATATTCTGTCTGACCCTTAAGGATTCCCAGATGGGTGCTGGCAATTGCATGACGGGTATTAGGTCCATAGTTAGTGACTTTAGCAATTAGAGCTACGGCTAAGTCCGGATATTTACATTGGGAACTGACAAGATAAGTTAGTGGATGTGTAAGGGAATTGGGTTTACCACCCTTCTCTGCAGCTGGGATTAACCCAAAACCAAAGTTCTCCCACATATAGGCGTCGCCACCGAGGTCTTTGAGGTAGACCTCCGCCCACTCGGCCCACTGCCATGTTCCACCAACCCAGAACACTACTCTATCCCCTGTGACTCCAGGATGCCACGCATCAGACCAACCTAAGCCAAGACAACCCATTGACCCATATTCTTGAACGGCGTCATAGAAGAACTTATAATATTTCAAGCCAGCTGTCTTATCGAAAACCAGCTTACCGGTAGCAGAATCGATGGTTTCCCCACCAAAGGCATAGTAGAAAGCAGTAAAGTCACCGCCGTTACTAGGACGAGTCCAGAAACCATTACCTGACTCAACGACTCCCTTATCCACAGCTTGTTTGGCTGTCTCTAACATATCATAAAGGGTGAATTCACCTTTTTCTATTTTCCCGGGCAATGCTGCTACTTCCTCATTTGACCAGCCGAGTTGTTTTAATAGGGATTTATTCCAGTAAAGTGGTCGAGCCTCAGCATCTTGAGGAACACCCCAGATCTTGTCCTTGTACATAGAGGAATCCCATAGAGTATCAAATACAAGGTTGAATATGGGGAATTCTTTTATCAACTCGTCCAGAGCAATAATCCGACCTGCCTCAGCATTCACACCTATATCTTCATGACCAGTCAACCAAATATCAGGCGCCTCACCAGCACCATAGCCAAGCACAAACTCAGTTTTATACGGTCCCCAATCCATTTTATCCTGAATAACTTCTATCTCTACACGACGGGGATCACCCATCGCCTCTAAATCAGCATTAAGGTCTTGTACAGCTGTTAGAAAATTATTGCCCCGCCAGTCCTCCATAGGAGGTGTCGAATTGGTACGGATCTTAATTGGAACAACCTCGGTATCCTGAGCTAAAGCCATAGCCGTAAAAGACATAACCAGAATTACTATTAATATAATACTTAATAAACTTCTTGAAGCTTTCATTCTTGCTTCCTCCTTTTAAAATTTTGAAAATTTACTCAAGACATTAGATGAACTGATTTTACTTTCTATCACCTCCTCTTAATTTTATAAAGTGCCATCTACAGAAATTCGCTATGTTTAGATGCACTTATTGCTCCTAACGATTTTTTCTTTCGGGTTCGATGAATCGAACCCCTACATCTCTACCATTCTAGATCTTCTTTCATTTTACGAACGGCAAATTAATTAATTTAACAATAATGATTCTTCAGTATTTTTATCAAAAAGATGAATCTTGTTTACATTAAAGTGTAATTTAACCTTTTCACCCATCTCTTTTGTAAATGGGGGAGCAGTAAGCACCTTAATCTGCAAATTCCCCAGTTTGACAGTGACTAAAACCTGCATTCCCATAGGTTCAACCACATAGACTTCCGCTTCTTCCCCGTTTTTGTGGTTAATTTTTATATCCTCTGGTCTGATACCCAATACTATTTCATTATTTTGAGAGCGAGATTGAATAAGCTTACCAATCTTTGAGGGAATTTCAATAGTAATATCTTCATTCTTCAAAAGATATTGTTCTTCTGATTGTTCCGGAAAAACATCAATAAAGTTCATTGGGGGGCTTCCTATAAAACCGGCCACAAACAGATTCACCGGTCGATTATATAGTTCATCAGATGAACTGTATTGTTGAAGTTCCCCTAACTGTAACAAGGCAATTTTATCAGACATAGTCATAGCCTCTACCTGATCGTGAGTCACAAAAATAGTGGTAATACCCAATCTTCTCTGTAACCTTTTAAGCTCTGCTCTCATCAAGGTTCTAAGCTTGGCATCTAAATTGGAGAGGGGTTCATCTAAAAGTAGGATATCTGGCTTCTTAATTAAAGCTCGACAAAGAGCTACTCTTTGTTGCTGTCCTCCGGAAAGTTGAGCAGGTTTTCTATCTAATAATTCTTCTATTTGAACTAATTTAGCCACTTCCTTGGCTCTTTTTTCTCTCTCTTCCTTAGGAGTTTTTAGTAATTTTAAAGGAAATGTTATATTATCAAATGCAGTCATATGAGGATAAAGGGCATAACTTTGAAAGACCATGCCAATTTTTCTATCTTTGGGTAAAACTTCATTTACAATCTTATCTCCGAAATAAATACCTCCAGTGGTGGGCTTATAAATTCCAGCTATCATAAGCAGGGTGGTGGTTTTTCCACATCCTGAAGGTCCAAGTAAAGCTACAAACTCACCATCATTTATCTCGAGGCTAAAATTATTTACTGCTTTGACTTTTCCAAAGTCTTTACTTAAATCTTTAAGCTTTACTTCCATTTTCTTTGCTAATCTCCTTATTGTTTTTATACCTTGCTTAAACTAAAAAAAATATATTTTACACTAAATTTATGCATTCGATTGCATTTTATTTAAAAATTAAAATAAAGAATTTTTATTAAATAGTTTTTATTAGTTAAAAATGAAAAAAATAGCAATAAAATTCTATATTTTATAATTTAAGTATACGACATTACTTTTAAAAAATCCTTCTTTATTTTAAAAATTTTTACTTTTTTTATAAAAAATTAATATTCTTCTGATATTTTCTGCATTCATTAAAAAAGCAATGATAAACAAAATTAAAGATGGTTGATTTATTAAGGTCCCTATAAATATAATACCTATTCGAACATCACGGCCTATTCTAAAGTAATGTTTTCCGCGAGTAAGATTTTTTTTCATCAATCCATCATATTTATCAGCAGTATAGCTATTCATAAAAGCACCGATGATAGCCAAAAATCCTATAAATAGATATAATAAATTTTCTCCTAAAAAATATACATAATAAGTTAAACCAAAAAGAAGAAATGCGTCTGCATAACGGTCTAAGACCGCATCATACCACCCTCCAAACTCGGATGTTTGAAATTTTAAGCGGGCAATCTCTCCATCGCAACCATCAATAATAGAGGCCATTTGTGCCAATATTCCGCCGATTAGTAAATTAACATATCCCCCAAAAAAGAAAAAAAGAGCACCCACCATAGAAAAGATAAAAGAAAATAAAGAAATCTGATTAGGGGTAATACTTTTTCTTAAGAGATATTTTGAAATTCTAATGGAGATTGGACGGTTTAGATATCTGGATACAGGACCATCAGACGCTTTTTTTAAATTGGCTAAAAGAATATTTTCTGCCTTCTTAAATGCGTTTTCATCATCCACATCAATCCAATATTTCCCTTTAATGTCAAATGCTCTTGCCTTTTTCTTTTTGGCTAATATCTTTATTCCCGCTGAAAGACTGGTATCGCCATTTGCTGAACTTTCTTCTAAAGCCTCAAATATTGCCGGTGAACAAAGAAATATTCCGGTATCATAAGCATTATATTTTTTAATATTCTTTCCGATGTTTATAATTCTTCCTTTATTATCAACTAAAACTTTGGTAACATCATCAACATCAACAGTTTTATTCTTAAGGTTATAATCTACTGCCAATATAATTTCTCCATCAGTAACCTTCTCCTGCATTAAATCTTCCAGTATAGATTTATCAAAGATGTGGTCACTCATCAATAGGATAAAATTCTCATTTATTTCCTTTTTTGCCGCAAGAACGGAGAGCCCATTTTCTTTTTTCCATTGGTTATTTATAAGAAGGGTTATTTTTAAGTCTCTGTTCTCGGCAAATTGGTCAAGGTGGTTTCTTAGTTTTTCTCCATTATAGCCAGTTACTATGTAGAAATCGGTAATACCTGCTCCCTTTGCTCCCTTAGCATTTAATATTACTCGTTCGATAAGGGGCAATTCTAAAAGGGGAACGAGTGGTTTAGAGTCACCCCTGTTAGATAATCTACTTCCTTCTCCTGCAGCAATTATCAGACCTTTCATTTCTAATCATCTCTTTTTTATAAGGATACTAAAATAATATTGCTGATTAAATTTATAAGCAACTATTGGGTCAAATCTTTATTATTGACAAATTATATTCGATTCTTCTAATTAAATCCTATAAATTAATATCATTGAGCATTTTTCTTCTTAATCTTTTTCTTCCCACACTAACAGTACTATAATCTAATCCCATAAGTTCTCCAATTTCACAATTTTTTAAACCAGTATAAGCATAATTGTGTTACATTTTCATCAATTAAGATTATTTAATTATTCCCTCAAGAGAAAATACGGCATAATATATCTTGGTTATATCCCAAAAACTAAAGTTTTGACACAACATATTTAACTTAAGCAGCAAATTTAACTCTGCATGTTCTTTGAAAACTAAATAGCGATAATAAATGGTTATATAAAAGGATAGAAAGCTCAGGTATTGGCCTATTCATCAACCCTTTTATCAATCTCTTACAGTTTATTGCCGATATCTTAAACCCTAAGTAGACCTTTACACGTATTAATCCCCTTACTGGTAGATGATCTATCTTGTACCTCCTGCGAAGTACCGAGGGGATACCCTCAATCCCGGCTCTTTTTTTAGCTAACTCTTGATATTCGGAGGTTCCCATCTTAGTGATAAGTTGAGAGCGGTGTAAAGTTTTCTCTGATACTTTAAAGAGGTAACTCTTTTTCTGTTCTATTACCGGACAATCTTTACGTAAGGGACAATTGTTACAGTGCTTCTTATCAAAGTGTGCTCTATAGGATCCTTCTTTAAACTTACTGGTTATCGGCTTATGACCAGAGGGACATTTCTTTACCAGGTGTTCTTTCTCATCTATCGCAAATTTATCACAATTATTATTTTTACCTCCTCCTACCAGGTTGGTAGGGATCATCCTTACACCTTTAGCTCTGGCTTTATTGTTTATATCTTCAGAGTGATAGGCACCATCAACAAGAGCGGTAGTACCTTTATCTAATCTTTTAATGTTATCTTTAGCGAATTTCTGGTCACTGTAGGTATTTTTTTGTAAGTCATAGCCTTCTATCATCCAGTTGTTATCATCGAACTTCTCTATGAGATTAGCGGTATAACCGATGTGTTTCTTCTTACCCTTTTTACGGTAGGTGGCATCCGGATCGGTAGGGTTTTGTAAAGAGTTAGGAGATATATGTTTAGATGACCTTTTCTGTTCCTTTAACATCCGGGCAAGGAGTTTAAACTCTTTGGTCTTTCTTATCTCTTTATCCTTTCTATATATAGAATAAAGCCTTACACCATCTTTGAGTACTTTTGTGATTTTGCTATTTAGATCTTTATCTCTTGAGCGGTAGATGGTATCATTATAGTGGCTTTCATCTAAATATGGTTTAAAGTATTCCGGTAGAGTAGTATTTTTATCTATCACTTTTATGAGTCGCGCAACAGTAGAGTAGATAATTTCTAAGCGGGACAATTTCCTACAAGAGGAGCTTATCATCAAGGAGTCCATTCGGATGGTTTTACCTTCTATTTTAAGTAGTTTAGAGAATGTTTTTGCTTGTGCCTCTATCTCTTCCTGGATAAGATCAATACCGTATTCCTGGTTGTATCTGTATACCGCTGCCCGAAAGTTGGTCAGGCTGTTTTTGGATACCGGCTGTTCCGGAAAGCTGGTAGTATGTAAGGCATGCTGGTATCTAATATCAAACATCAGAGAATTAAGGGCCTCTTCATCTGATTGGTTAAATATATCCCTTAAGATGAGAAGTCCGAAATAGACGTTTATCGGATTATTAGGCCGGGAGGCAGGATTATTACTATATAACACTTTAAACCTGTCCTCCTTTATGAAAGGGAATATCTTCTTACTGAAGGTTTCGGCCCAGGAGTTATTGAGATATTTTCTCTCCCTTTCGGTAAGTGATAATAGGGAATCATACATTGCCATTTGTTGTGCGTTATTTAGGTGAAAGGACATTGGTAACCTCCTTTATTTATTAGTATTTTATGATTAATTATACCATAAAACGCAAGTAAAATAAAGGGTTTTCAACCATTTTTGCTACTTAAGTTTTCAAGGTGCGTAGAGTAAATAATTTAAATATGTTATTTGATACTATCGAATACTATTTGTAAAATATGGGTACTTTTTGGGTAGTAACCATATCTTTAAATTTAATTCTAAATACTCGTAGTACAATTTTACTTTTTTTTCTCCCTTTTTTTCACTTAAAGATCAATTCCCATCAAAGAAGCCCTTTTAATAAGTCTGTCAAAATCAGATATCCCAGCTGTCCCTTTTTCCTCTACTGCAAAAGAAGCAACACAATTAGCAAAACGCGATGATTCTATAGGATCATCTGTCTGATAATATTTTACTAAAAAGGCGGCTGCAAAAACATCTCCTGCCCCGGTGGGGTCTTTTTCTTCAGTTTTAAAAGCTGAAAAGATAATTTCTTTACCTCTCCAATATAAAATCGATCCTTCTGCTCCTCGGGTAAGAATTACTATATTTACTAAGGATTTATATTCTTCCAATACTTCAGGAAAAGCTGCAATATCTTCTTCACTAAATATCAATACATCTACCTGGGAGGAAACTTTAAAAATAGGTATCCATTTCTTAGGATAAACCTGTCCCTTCTCATCCCATCTTCTCATTAAACCCTGCGGAGTTAAACCAACTAAACTATTTTTAAAAAAGGTAAATATTTCCTGGTCAACTTCATCAGCTACCGGACAAATATGCACAATCTTCGCCTTATTCCACCCTGGGGGAACTTGCGCTTTTTTTATCCTATTTGCTACCTCATTAATAGTCTGTTTTCTTTTTCCTTGATAATAAGAATTGTGAAATGTAGTAGTATGAGGAGATAAAGAACCGGCAATATTAATTCCTTTCAACAAACCATCAGAAGAAAAGTCTAATCCTCTACTGGTAATTATTCCAGTAGATAGACCAAGTTTACAAGCGGTAAGAGAAGAATAAACCGCTGAACCTCCAACTAATCTTTCTCCAGGATAAATATCATAAGTTACATGTCCTATAGAAATAAATTCTGGAGACTTCATTATTTATCCCCCCTATTTAGCTAATTCTTTTTTCAGTTTTTCCTCTTCCTTTTCGACTTTATTACCTCTTACTCTTCTATGTTCTTTTTCGTTTCTTTAAAAATTCTATTACCTCTTTTAATCCTTTCTTCACTTTAATTGTCTCTTTTAATCTCTCTTCTGTTTTTACCAATTGAGACTGTAAAAATTCAATCATTTTATTTAATTCGTTATCATCTACTTTTTCAAAAATATTTTCTTCCACAATTCCATTTATTTCTTCCATCTCTTTTACTTCTCTTAAGGAAAACCCAGCTTTTTTTAATTGTCTAATTCTTTTCACTAATTTCACTTTATCATTTTGATACAATCTGAAACCCCCTCGGGTTTTTTTAAAAGGTTTCAGAAGCCCTTTATCCTCATAATGTTTAATCGTTCGGGGAGTAACCCTCGTTTTTTTTGCTAATTCTCCTATCTGAATAAATTTTTCTACTTTTTTATTTTTACTCTCCATAAAAATTATCTCCTTTGAAATATTTAATAAATCCTAAATGAAAATACCTATCTATAATATAATATATCATACTTGTACGTATAGGTCAAATTTAACATAACACTATCAGAAGTTGCAACAAGTGCCTTAAAAAATTAATTTTTTCTTGTAAAAGACGCAGAGAGCATTTTAAGCTCCTTTTTTACCTTGATTTATACTTTTACCCTCACAAAACGGGCTTTTTTTTGGCGATTTTTAAGTCTTAAAAATCTGAAAGTGGCTATTTATAAGGGTTCTGGGGTTTCGAGGAGGTCAAAAAAGGCTAAAAAAATGTAGTAATTGCCGATTTTTTAAAAATTGTAAAATAGGAAAATAAGGGGACAAAGGGGGGACAAAGGGGACAGACACCTATTTATCAACTTTCTTCTTAGGCCTTCCTTCCGGCTTTAACTTAAAAAGTCTCTTAAGCTGTCCTTCAAGTCTTTCCATAAAATCATTATGGAACCTTCTCTTTGGGGAACTACTATAAAGTGGGCATGATTTGACAGGAGACAGTAAGCTAATATGATCAAATGATAGCGCTTACTTTCCTCTTTCAGAAGGGGGAGATACTTTCTTCGGTGGTATCAAAAACAAATATCTTTTGCCGATAATTATCTCTTTTGAGTGATATGATGCGGGTACCCCGCGCTGCAACGACTCGTGCTATTCTTGGCATATATAGATTATAGGTCTTCGCAGAAGTGATGTCTATAAAAATAGCTGTCCCTATTATCTCGCCATTTAACCTGATTCAATTATAGTGAAGGCGGCGATATTCGAACTCACATCTAAAGATGCTTTAGTAAAAACCGCTCCGTCAGCTAATAGTTGGTGTGAATTAAAAATCAAAATACTTTTGAATCATTTTGTAAGATACTTTGAAAAGAGTACCTTGGTTTCTTTAAGAATATCAGGGTTAAAATCCAGGTATTTTTCATGATAGTATTCAAGTATAACTATGCCCTGATAATCCTTAAGGATTTTAAGAACATCTTCAAATGGAATAGCTCCCCACCCCGGTGGAAGGTTAAGGTCTCCCCTGCCTAAATTGAGCCTTTTGGTGTAACTTGAAACCCGATAGAGATCAAAGTTTTCCAGTCTCATTTTTTCAAATCTTCCGAAGTTATCGCTTAGATGGATATGGCTTACCATGCTTGCAGCTTTCTTAACACTTTCAAGAAAGTTTTCCCCAAAGTAAGGTTCAGAGAGAAAAGCATGACCCACATCCAAAACTAAAATAATATCTGGTTCATTTATCCCTTTTACAAAATCTACAACTTTGGAAAGTTTATCTATCTCAATATTCTCTATCCCAATTTTAAGTTTCCATTTTTTAGCATACTCAAGTCCTTTTAGAATAGCTTCTCGAAAAAGAAATTCTTTAGCTGGGTCATCGCTTTCTTTTTCAAAATGACAGACCAGTAATTCCGCACCAATAATTCCAGCAAACTCAATACCTGACTTGAATGACGCAAGTTGAAATTCTCTATCTTGATTATCTCTTAAATCGATCCCATTATGGATATGCGCAGTATATTTGAATTCATACCGTTCAAGGAGTTGGAGGAGTTTATCTATTCTTTTAGGAATAATTTTTCCCCCACTAATTGTATCTACCACATCTGCTGAAACCTCGAGATATTCAAAACCAGCTTCTTTAAGATAGGTAAGCTGATTCTCAAGTCTTGAAAAATTTGCATCTGTCCTACGCGTATTTACACCAAACCCTTTTATTCTCATTCCTTAAATCTACCTTTCTTATTTAATTTCCCCGGCAAAAACCCATTACATATCTTCTTATGCTATTCCCTTGCCACCCATTATGGGAGCTTTCATCAATGCTTTCTGGAGGAAAACAAAGAGGAATAAAGGTGGTAACATATAAAAAAGTGATATTGCTGCAATTACTCCATAATCTACTACCTCAGTTGCAAGAAGACCTTGAACTAAAGTTGAAAGTAATGGCACTGTACCTGGAAGCAAGGTATAAACATAAATAAAATCATGCCATGCAAACAGAAAACCCCATATAAATACTGCCCCTATACCGGGCTTGATTAATGGAAGGAAGATCTTGTACCATATCTGAAATCGAGTACAGCCATCTATCATAGCAGATCTTTCTATATCCCAGGGCACTGCATCAAAAAATCCCTTTATCATCCAAACTCCTAACGGTATTTCCAGTGAAGCCCTTGCTAATGCAACGCCGGGGATTTTATATAAGAGTTTTGTATACAGTAACAAGAAAAATATGGCTATTAAAAGGATTTGTCCACTAATGGCATGGAGTATTAATTGCATCGATAAGAAAAAAGCCTTTCCGCGAAATTCGATCCTGGACAAAGCATAACCTGTCAATGTACAAACAACTGTTACTGCAAGGCCTGATATGGAAGCAAAAAGGAAAGTGTTTAAAAAAATACCCCATATTCTGGTTTTCTCTAAACCCCATGGAATCGTACTCCATAGGAAACTAAAGTTAGAGAAACTTAATTTTTGAGGAATGATGCCGAGTGACATCCCTTTACTAAAAGCTTGCGCAAAGAAAGCAATGTACATTATCAGAAATGGGATAGCAATAAGTGAAAGTATTATATAAATTATCCATTTATCAAATATTTTTTTCATACTTCTATCCTTGAGCGCTCGATCATTCTTCTCATACCAAAGGCTTTCAGTAAAACTACGAGAAGGATCAAGTTAATTATCACAAGTATCACCATTATACTGCTTCCATAACCATATTGATAATTTTTAAACGCACTATTATACCCGTAAAGTGCCCATACTTCAGTAGCATGATATGGCCCTCCTCCAGTAATCAGGAAAATATAAACATATGAGTTTATAAATGACATTAAATGCCATGCTGTCATAGTCATTATTGGCCATTTCAACAGAGGGATTATAATGAATCGCGATGTTTGCCAGAAAGAAGCTCCATCGATCTCTGCTGCCCAGGTATAGTCCTTAGGAATAGATGCAATTGCAGAGGTAAAGATAAGCATAGCCAATGAAATACCCAAAAATCCATTGGCACATATCACAATAAGCATAGGAGATTCAATAAACCAATGGATTGGTGAGACACCAAAACCTTCTAAAATTGAGTTGAAAACTCCGTAGCGCGTTCCCTCAAAACTCCACATCCAGAGAAAACCCCAGACTACAGGCGGCATTAATCTGGGAAAGAAGAATATAGCTTTAAAAATTAGGCTTGCTGTTCGATTAATTCTCATGGTAAGTAAAGATATAAAAAGTGCCCCAATAATAGTTAAGGGAAGTGCGCTGAAAATATAAATAATTGTATTCTTAATAATTCTCGGTATCAATGGGTCTTTAAGAGTGAATAGTCTTAAAAAATTAACTAAACCCACAAAACGCCAGCTAAATACCTGATCCATATTAGTAAAGGCGATAGTGAAGACCAGTACAACCGGAATAAAGTAGAAAAATGATACAAGAAGGACACTGGGAGATAAAAAGAACCAATGGGAATGGAATTTTAAGGAATTTTTTCTCATTTACTTTCTTTCCTCAGTTCATAATATAAGTACAAATTAAGTTCAATTAATTTATGAGAATAAGCAATTTCCAAAAATAAGAGAGGGCTTTGAAAGCCCTCTCTTATTCTGCTCATTTCATCATTTTGTAAGTTCCACATTCTGTATAGTAGTGGTAAAGGCTTTTAAATCATCTACAGCTTGAGTCGGAGTAATTATACCAGCCTCGACACCTATAAGAGCATCAAACGCGCGACTTATATAATCCCAAAAGTCTGGATGTACTGGAACAGGTTGAATAGTTAGTGCAGAGGTAGCAGTTCTTTGAATATACTCGTTATCTTTAATCAATGGATTTTCTAAGGCTGACCCCCTATATGGTGGGCGCAACGTATGTGCTGAATGTATTGCACAAGCATGTGGTGAAGTTGCATACATTATCAATAAAGCTGCAATGTCTGGATATTTGCATTGGCTGGTTATTACGTATGGGGCAAACTCATGGATTGATATAGGCTCACCATCCTTTACAGAAGGCGGAAAAGGAAGAAAACCAAGGTCGTTCTCCAAAGCCTCATCTGTTAAACCATACTTTTCCTTCCACTCTCCTGGTGTTCCGACATGTGATGCCAAAGTACAGAATGTCTTACCTTCAACAAAGGTAGCATGTATAATCATCCATGCCGGTGGTTCAAGTGGAATTACTCCTTTTTTAACCATATCAGCATGCCATTGGTAATATTTAAACAGCGCTGGTTCGTCAAGCACTAAGTTACCTGTATCCGGATTATAACATTTTACACCAAACTCAAGTAGAGTTGCATAGAAACCTGCTCCACTGCTCGGTCTGTGGAGAATTCCGTATTCAACCAAACCTGCATCCACTGCCTCTTTAGCTAACTCTGCCAGCTTATCCAAAGTAGTTCTGCCATCTAATGGTAACATCTTTAGTATTTCATCATCAGTATATCCTAATTCTCTTAACACATCTTTCCTGTACCATACACCTGCAGGACATATATCATTAGGTACTCCCCAGATCTTGTCCTTCCAGGTTACACCTTCCCATAAGTTGCTGTAGAAATCGTAATAATTGAGATCCCACCACATATTAATATACTTATCTATTGGAATAATAAAACCGCCGTCTGCAAGTTTTGGGTCCCACCTTAAATTAGTGATATCAGGAGCGTTGCCAGCCTTGAAATCAATATAAAACTTATCAGCAAACGGACCCCATTTCAGCTCTGAAAACGCCAAAGATATTTTTACTCTTACTGGTGAACCCATACTTTCCAACATCTGATTAAGTTGATTGGCTGCTAATTCTAAATTTTCTGCCTTCTTTACTCCTACGGGGCCTGGGCCAATAATATTAGCTGTAAGTTCGTAAACTTTTTCTCCCTCAGCTGTTATTCCAATAATAGAAATGGCAGATATGAGCAAAGAAACAATTACTACTACTATTCCTTTCTTCATTAATTTTGTTAAATACCTTTTACACATTTTAAAACCTCCTCTTAATTTTAATTAAGAAATTTACTTCCCCCCTTTCTTTTTACTCCTGATTATATACATTATTATACTACTATTAATTCCTATAATCCAATACCACAGACTACGCATCACAATTATTTGACAAGAGAAAAAAATAAATGATATATTTTAGGGGATTGCTTCCTCTGCTTTCGCAGGGGTAGGTTTGCTTTACTCCTCACAATGACTGGGAAAAGAAGACAAAAAAATTAAATTATTAATTTTATAATAGATAATGGAGATGATGAGATGGAAAGTACTGCTAAGTTCTATGATATTGCCTTCCTGGGACATTATACTAAAGATACAATTGTATCAGCTTCGGGCATCAGAGTTGTCGATGGTGGCGCTTTTAATTACGGTGCTAATGTGGCAGTAAGGATGAGTTTAAAGGTAGCTGCAGTTACTCGTTTGGCAAAGGAAGATTTGCGGGTATTAGAAAAACTAAAACACTTGGGAGTAGATGTATTCGTACATATTTCCCCTCAATCTACTTGTCTGCGTCTGGAATATCCAACTTCTAATTTAGATGAACGAGTCATATATGTAACAAGTTCAGCAGGTCCATTTACTCCTGCACAAGTAGAGAAAATTCATGCAAAGATGATCGTTGTTGGTGCATCTATGCGTGATGAAGTTAGTTTGGAAGTCATAGAGGAATTAGCCAAAAAGAAGATTATTCTTGCCGCTGATGCGCAGAGTTTTATACGGGTAAATTATAATGGTAAACTGATTCCCAAAAAGTGGCCTGAAAAACATTCAATACTTTCTCACTTAAATGTACTAAAAACCGATGCGGTAGAAGCAGAGATGTTAACTGATACATCTAATATTCGAGAGGCTGCTCGAAAAATGTCTAATTTAGGTCCTCGTGAAATCCTAATCACCCATCGCCATGGTTTGTTAGTTTATACTAATGGCCAATTTTATGAGGAAGGTTTTTTTCCGAAAAAACTTATCGGGAGAAGTGGTCGAGGGGATACCTGTATTGCCGCTTATATGCCAAAGCGTTTAAATGCTTCTCCTCAAGATGCAACCATCTGGACAGCAGCAGTAACCAGTCTGAAGATGGAAGCAGAAGGTCCTTTTCAGCGAACCATTGAGGAGGTCAACCATCTTATTCGGACTAAATATAGAATTTGAATCATTTCAATAATTTTGATTTTAAAGCAGGTTTTTATTTGGTGAATTGAAATTAAAATAGTAAAATATAATCTATTTTTTAATCTCCTCATAAGGTATAATGTGTAAACTTTTTTCCTTTAAAACTATTGATAATAATAGAAAACATTCTGCGGCGATCTCGTTCAGTCCTATTATGTTCCTTTCATTTATATAGTCCATTATAGTTGATCAATCTTCGGTTCTTACATCAACTCGCTGAACTTAAATAAACGAAAGTATATAATAGCCATTATTACCCCGATAATTACTAGAATAACCGCTCAGGCTGAACCATAACCCCATCGTGTATTTCCAAAAATAAGAGAGGGCTTTAAATGCCCTCTCTTACTCTGCTTATTTCATTATTTATTTTATAAATTCCACATTCTGTATATTAGCTGCAAAGGCTTTTCAAATCACCGACAGCTTGAAACTAAGTAATTATACCATCTTGTGTTAATTAAGAAACTCACTTCCCCCCTTTTTTCTTTCTACCCCAGATTAGATATATTGCTATTACTACAATTACAATTCCTATAATCCAATACCATATGCTCTCCATGCTATTTCACCTCCTTCTTATAAGTTTTTGAGTTTTCACTTCTTCGATTACTTTATTAAAAAATAATATTTATTTATTACTCCTCACAATAAAACATTCGACATAATTTTTAAAAATCCTGCTTAATTTTATAAATTTTTTAAATTTTTTTAAGTAAATATATCTCCTAACCTTATATTATCTACTTTATTTTTTAATAGTCAACTTAATTTTAAAAATTCTAATATTATTTGACAAACAAAAAAAATAAATGATATATTTTAGATGATTACTTTATCGTTTCGCTCATTGCAATGACGAGATAAAGAAGGGAAAGTTAATATCTTCTGTTTATATTTAATGGAGATAATTAGATGGAAAATACTAAAAAGTTTTATGACATTGCCTTTATAGGACATTATACTAAAGATACGATTGTATCTTCCACCGGTACCAGAGTAGTCGATGGAGGAGCCTTTAATTATGGTGCCAATGTAGCAGCAAGGATGGGACTCAAAGTAGCTGTAGTTACCCGTTTAACAAAAGAAGATTTTCATGTTGTAGAAAAACTTAAACGCTTGGGAGTTGGTATATTTGTAAATATTACACCTCATTCTACTTGTTTGCGTCTGGAATATCCTACTTCCAACCTGGATGAACGGGTCATATATGTAACCAGTTCAGCAGGTCCTTTCACCCCGACTGAAGTAGAGAAAATTCAAGCCCAAGCAATTGTGGTAGGTGCATCTATGCGTGATGAAGTTAGTTTGGAAGTCATAGAGGAACTGGCGAAAAAGAAAACTATTCTTACCGCTGATGTACAGAGCTTTATCCGGGTAAATGATAATGGTAAATTAGTTCTTAAAGAATGGCCAGAAAAACAATCAATACTTTCTCACTTAGATGTACTAAAAACCGATGCGGTGGAAGCAGATATGTTACCGGTACATCTAACATTAGAGAGTCTGCCCAAAAAATCGCTAACTTAGGCCTTTGCGAAATTGTAATCACTCATCGCCATGGTTTATTAGTTTATGCTGAATGCCAGTTTTATGAGGAAAGTTTCTTTCCTAAAAAACTCATTGGGCGAAGCGGTCGGGGTGATACCTGTATTGCTTCCTATGTAGCCAAGCGATTAAATGCATCTCCTCAAGAAGCAACTATCTGGGCAGCTGCTGTAACCAGCTTAAAGATGGAAGCAGAAGGTCCTTTCCAACAAACAATAAAAGAAGTTGATAATCTTATTCTGAGTAAATATAAAAATTAAAAAGAAATTTACTTACTGATTTAAAAAAGAAATAGGGTCGTATCCTATTGTTTAACATTTATAAAAATATTAAGATACGACTCTATTAAGTTTATTAAATTATAAAATAAGAAGCCTCCCCTGGGGATTAAATTTAGCACACAAAACTTTTCTTATCTCCTGTTTTTCCCTATAAGATCTTATGTGGTCATAACCATTTTCCTGCCAGGGAGGAGAGGTAAGTAGTGCTTTATTAAATGCCTCTAAAAGTTTTTCTTCAAATTTTCCTTTATATTCTCTCTTTATAAATCGTTGAAATGCATCAGGAAAATTATTCCAAGCCTTCTGTTCCTGACCAGGTGGGGTAGGATAAAATAAACCGTCATTTTCTTTTACTGCTTTTAGATCTCCCCCACCGTCACCGATCATTAATACCTGATCATCTTCATAATTGCCTGCCTTTTTTGCTACTTCAATGTGATGTCCCTTTGACCCCATTTCCTGACCGGCAATAATTTGGACATATTGAGCAATCCCTTGAGCTTCCCAGTAATTTGCTAAATCTGAGTATGGAGTTTTAGAGACAATTAAAATATCTGCATATTGAGCCATTAATTCTAAACATTCTTTAACTTTGTCAAAGGGCGGAATCTTTGCAGAAATATGCGGGAACATTCTGTTCACTGCTTCACTCCAACCTAAAAGTTTATATATAGTTAAATCTTTAGAATTTTGATTGAGAAATTCCTCCAAACTTGGATTCCCCAAACCCAATTTATTCTCCTTGGTATAGGCAATATATTCGTTTAGGGGTTTTATGTTGGGTAATTTTATATGCCTTTCCTGTAAAATTTGTTGAACATCTTTTCTGTTCTGAAGAGCACTAAGGGTAAGCTGAATAGCTATAAATCTATTGCAACCTCGGTCCACAGAAAAAAGATTGTAGTATTCAGCAACTTCTCTAAAATAAGATTCAATCTTCCACAACTGATAAAATTCCATAAACTGGGGGTGAAAAATTAACATCTGCTTTCCATTCATATTATCGGTAACACAGCCATCGGTGTCGATAGCTACTAAAAAATCTTTAGTTCTCTTAAAATTTCTTAATTGTTGTTCCGCATCTTCCTTTATCTGTTCTTCGGTAAGTCTGGGTAAAGCCATTTTTCCCCTCTCCCTTCTCTAACTAATAGCATACAGCAGGTAGCGTTTAGGATATAGGATCATAAAAAAATATTTGTCTTTTATAATTTAAACTTTATTCAACTTTACATTTAATCTCTTTTTAAAAGAGGATAGGAAATAAAAATTCTGTATGTATTTTTAGATTTTTTTGTAGGGGTCGAATTTATTCGACCCGGGTTTTGCGGGCTCGATAAATCGAACCCCTACTTCTGGCATCTGAACTTCTTCTTTACTAGATACGATTCACGAGATACGAGATACGAATTTTACTTTCTATACTCCACCGGTATGTACTCAGTGCATTTTTTAGCAACATATATCTCTTTAAATTTCGCAAATCGAGGTAGTGGCCCTCCGATTAAAGGTAAAGCCCAATTTATAAATTCATCGGTTACATCTACCCTATTGGAGGCAATCCATTTTTTAGGGAATTCTCTTTCTGAATTAGCTACAATATCTAAAAGTATTTTATCATAATTTACTTTATAAGGTAAATCAGGATTTCTTACAATGGTTGACATAAAACCATTTTCTCCGGATAAGGCAATTTGGGCAGCATGTGCTCCCACCTGGTAGGCTTCTTCTCTGTCAACTTCCGATACATAGGCAATTTCCCTTCTCTGACGAGTACCTGGCCTTTCCGAGCGAGCTATTCCTTTAACTATTAATCTACTTTGCGCTCTTCCCTGACTATCTTTCCTGTCTATTCCGTTAAGGTAATTAGTAAGTACCTGTTCTACAGTTTTCTCAGAAGCGCTGAATTCAGCATGTCCAAAGCTATCTCGTAGTATTCCCAAATCCCCCGCATTTACTCCTTCTCCGATAACCACTATACATCTTCTCTGTTTTTTTATTTTTTCACTAACTTTTTCGGTAATAAATTCTAAATTACCTTGATTATCATCTTTGGATAAAGATTCTGGAAGAATTATCAATAACGGAATTTCTCTTTTAGGATCAGCCAGCCTTGCTGCTGCCGGAATGAAACCGATTTTTCTCCCCATTACCCCGATTACTAAAACAGGATCACTGGTATAACTGGCCTTATTTTCTTCATTTGCTTCCAGTATATTAATTGCTAAATTCCGAGCTACGCTCCCATATCCCGGGTCATGATCACATACCGCGAATGTTCCATCAGCTTGCAATGGTCCTCCTACGTCATTATCAATAGTTTTGGGGATACCGGTACAAATCAGTTCTAAATTATTTCGCTTAGCCAATTCATTTATTTTATTAGCTGTATCCATGGAGTCTCCACCTCCGCAATAAAAGAAATATCCCACATTATGTTTTTTGAAGACCTCGACAATACGGACTAAATCCTCATCATTTTTTATTTTATACCTACAACTACCTATTGTTCCTGCAGATGGAGTTTCTGCTAATAAAGCTATTTGCTGGGGCTCCTGGGAAGAGATGTCTATTAATTCTTCTTTTAAAACCCCAAGAATACCCATCCTCGCTCCATATATTTTATTAACTTTTTTAGAGGAAATTAATTCATCAATTGCTCCTCTGATACTGTTATTTATTACCGAGGTGGGACCGCCCGATTGGGCGATAACTACATTTTTCATTTGTTTAACCTCCTCCTTTTTATAATTGATTACACCGATTAAATGTAAGCTTATTTTATTTTATAAAGGTATTTTCCACCATTTTTAATCCAGAGATTTCCTGATCCTATAAAATCTTCGTAGTGAATTGAATCAGTATTCCTATAACCTAATCCTACTGATTCACAAATATCTTTAGAAATTCCGGTAGCTAAAGTGACTTTAAAGTCAAATTCTTCTTTCCTTGAATTAACATTAAAGCTCCCCGCTCCTCTTACATTTATAACATGAGCAGCTATATTTTTACTAAAACAGGGATTTGATTTTAAATATTTTTTTACATAATCTTTGCAATGATATCTTATCTGTCTTAAGGCAAGGTCTATCTCCGGTCGAGAATGAAAACAGTTGATATGAGGGGCATAGATAATGATCTCTCCACCTGGGGCCATTACTCCGGGGCTCTGTAATTTATAAGAACCTTTGCCGGCAGTCCAAATTTCATCATAACTCTGGTCAATAACCTGAACAGCGACTTTAAGAGGTTCATCTAAATAAATTACGTGGAGTTGAGAACTTGCCCTTGATGCTTGTTTATAGGCTTCGATAAAACCATTATAGCCTGCTCCTATATATAGCCCTTTAGGAATTACTTGATGTTCTTCTTCAAAGACCATATTAAAAGAAATTGTCGAAGCTTTTATCTGGTCAAATATATAAGAAGAACCTTGGTTTATAACTTCCCGGGCAGGATTATCCACAGTGCCGATAATCTGAGGAATACCGATAAGCACCGCTGCCCAATGAAGCAAATCTATCACCCCTGGACCGGAAATTCCTGGGAAAAAGACTTTCAACCCCCCAGCATAGCCAGCTGCTTCATGAGGCAAAGTCCCGCCTAAAGTTATGATTAAATCATAATCCGCAACAACCAATTTATTTACTACTACAGGAATTGATTGAGATAATTCCCCTTCTGTTTTTTCAGCCACAAAAGCAGCTGATATTTCTCCAACTGTGATAAGCTGTTGAGGGTCATTATATTCATGATTATAAAAATGGTTAAAATTAATTTGAGAAGAGAGCCCCAACTTTTCCCGAATTTCTATTTCGGTCATCTCTCTATGGGTTCCACTAGCATTTAAAGAATCAATCTGACTCATTCCCTTATTTTTTAATTCTTTATAGATAGGGGGAATTATTTTATCGCTAAAATCTGTTCTGGTATAATCAGGATGAATCAAAAGAACTTTTTTTACAGAAGAAAAATCTTTCAGACTTTCTTTTACAATTTCTTCTAATTGTTCTTCAGTTAATTCTCCCTGGAGATTTTCAATGGATAGCAATTTTTTATTACCTCACAAAATCATCATTAAATATTTTTTTATCTTTATAACTATTCTGGTATCCAGAAGTCAGTAGTCAGAATTCAGAATTCAGAATTCTGGCTCCTGACTTCTATTTTTTTCACTATATACTATCGACTATATACTATTTAAATTTCCTTCTCCGGGCGTTCGGGTAACATCCACTCTGTATGAAATTCTCTTATCCTTCCTTCTTTGCTAGTCATTACTTCTGGATTATCTAATCCTTTAAGCTTAAAGTAACCATGTGCTCCAAAATAGTCTCTTTGTAAAGCAGATACCTGGGCGGAGACCATAACCGGGCTGGCCAGTTGGAGAATATAATCAAAAGCATTATCCATAGCCGGTGCAGGCACTTTTACCCAATGAGCAATCTCGATAAAGTTGGCTAATTTGTTAAGATCTTGTTTAACCAATTCAGCGAATCGAGGAGCAGTCAAAAGATTAGGCATTTCTGGATCCTCTTCATAGGCTTTGGTAACTTCATCTAAAAATTGAGCCCGAATTATGCACCCACTTCGCCATCCCTTAACAATTTCTCCTAAATTAAGATCCCATTTGTACTCCTTGGAGGCTGCTTGTAGTAAGGCCATACCCTGGGCATAAGAAGAAATCTTAGCCAGATATAGAGCATCATGAGCAATCTTGATAAACTGTTCTTTTTCTCCTACATATTTTTCCTTAAAAGTAGATAATTTTTTAGATACTTTCAGTCTCAAATCTTTATCCTGGGACATCTCTCGAGAAAAAACTGCAGCAGTAATAATAGGTATGGGAACTAACAGTTCTAAAGCACTTTGCACTGTCCAGGTCCCAGTCCCCTTCATTCTGGTGATATCAGCAGTTCGATCAACCAAATATTCACTAGCTTCTTTATTTTTTTCTTTCATGCTTTCACCGGTTATTTCTATTAGATAAGAACGAAGTACATCATCTTTACTGTCCCAGCTGGTTATAATCCGGGCAATCTCCTCTGAATTCATATTTAAAGCATTTTTAAAAACCCAGACACATTCTCCAATTAACTGCATATCTCCGTATTCGATACCATTATGTACCATCTTTACAAAATGGCCTGCTCCATCGGGACCAATATAGGACACACAGGGCACACCATCATAAGCTTTAGCAGCAATCTTCTTAAATATATCTTCCATTAGATTATAAGCTTCTTTCTGTCCACCAGGCATTATGGCAGGGCCACTTAAAGCCCCTTCTTCCCCTCCAGAAATACCTGTTCCAATAAATAATAATCCTAAATCATTTAACTCTTTATTACGTCTTACCGTATCTTTAAAATAAGAATTACCCGCATCTATAATCAAATCACCTTTATCTAATAAGGGAATGAGTTTTTCAATAAAATCATCAACGGGTTTACCTTGTTTTACCAGTAAAATTATCTTACGTGGAGTTTCTAAAGAATTTACAAATTCTTTTAAAGAATAAGCCGCTAATATATTTTTGCCTTTAGCTGCTCCATTGGCAAAATTCTCTGTCTTAGCACTGGTTCTATTATAAACGGCTACTGAATAGCCCTTATCCTCTATATTTAAAATTAAATTTTGGCCCATTACTCCTAAGCCAATTAATCCAATATTTTGTTTCTTCATTTTTTTCCTCTCCTGTATTGTTATAACATAAAACTATAATCCAAAATTTAAGAATTTTCTTCAAAATGTATTGTTTTTGTGTAGGGGGCTGATTTATCCGCCCCGTGTTTTTTAGGCAACTTTTCTGGCGGGTTCGATGAATCGAACCCCTACAAATTACTCATTACACATTACTTGTTACAGTATTTATTAACTACATACTATTATTTTACTCTGGCTCCTAGTTCCTACTTTCTTAATTTAATCTCCTTCGCGCGATACGCAATACGCGATACGCGATACGAATCAAACTCCCGAGAAAGCACTAAACCCCCCATCTACAGGAACAATGATTCCGGTTACAAATTTTGAAGCATCAGAGGCCAGCCAGACACACGCTCCGATTAAATCCTCCGGGTCACCAAATTTATCCATAGGAGTGTGAGCGATTATAGTTTTGCCCCGAGGAGTTAAATTACCCTCTTTATCGGTAAGCAAAAAACGATTCTGACTGGTTAGAAAAAATCCCGGAGCAAGGGCATTAACCCGAAGGCTTTTATTATATTCTTGAGCAAAATGAACCGCTAACCACTGGGTAAAATTACTTACCGCTGCTTTAGCAGCAGAATATCCGGGTACTTTGGTAAGTGGGCAAAAAGCACTCATAGAAGAAATATTAATAATAGAACCCCCTTCTTTATTTTCCACCATAATTTTCCCGAAAACCTGTGAAGGAAGTATGGCCCCCCCAAAAAGATTAAGCCCCACCACTTTCTCTAAAGCGGAAAGAGGAAGGTCAAAAAACTTTAGTTCTTCCGAAGTAGTCGCCCCTTTTGTATTCCCTCCAGCTGCATTGAGCAAGATATCAACCCTACCAAAATCTCTAATTACTTCATCCCGACAGATCTTTATTTTTTCTATATCCATTACATTTATATAATACCCTTTAGCCGTTATCCCCTGTTGTTGTAATTCTTGGGCAACTTTATCGGCATTTACAATATCACATAGGGCTATTTTAGCTCCTGCTTTACCTAATCCTTGGGCGATAGCAGAACCTAAAACCCCAGCACCTCCGGTAATTACTGCAGTCTTACCTTCCAATCTAAACATCTTCAAATTTTCTTGCATTATCTTTTCCTCCTTGAGTTCAACAGTTTATTAAAAATTTCCCTCTTTCTGTCATTGCGAACTTGCCCGAGGCAAGCGTGGCAATCTCAACTGTTAGTGTATAACGTATTTTTTTGATGTAGGGGGCGGATTTATCCGCCCCGGGTGTTCTTGGTAATTTTTTAACGGGCTCGATGAATCGAGCCCCTACACGCTGTACGCTCTACGCTAAAATACGAGATACGGTTTTAGCTTTCGCTTTTAACTATATACCAAATTCTAATTTGGTTTCTTATTTCTTTTTTGTTCTAATTTTAAGTTTTGAGTTATGGTTTTGCGCTTTGCGTTTTCCGTTTTTAGCTATATACTATATACTAATTAAAAGTTCTAGGTGTCTTTTAATATGATTAGAAAGTTCCCGATAATGAGCTTCCTCATACTGAAATAAAACTTTATAAATTCTATCTTTAAAGATATATTTTTCTTCATCATTCTTTGCTCTTAGAATAGAGCCATAAGTTATATGGATAAGTTGTCGAGAGTCATTCTGTTTGAAAAAATTTACCAATTCATCATCTGCAATTGTATCTATATCGGGTATACGGGAAAGGTCGGTAGTTAAATTATAAGATGCTCTATCTTTTTCAAAATTCTCCAGAGCAAATCGATGAATCTCTCGATAAAGAGCCGGGTCTTTCATAGCAACTACTTTTACTTCCTCTAACCAGCTGGTTCCGGCAGTTTTAATATGGCAAAGTCCCTCGGTTTCCTGGGCAAAAATAGGATAAACAGAAAACTTATCACTTCCGGTATGAAGAGAAAGTTTATATCCACCGATATTTTTAGCGATAGCTGCGTGTAAAGAAAATTCCCTGGCAAACTGCTTTACATCTCCTATATATTCTATTCCCTTTTGCCAATCTCCTAAGAAATGAAGGGCTAAGTTCTGAAAATCTACCCCCCTTCTTTGAAGTTCTAAGACAATAAATAGATGAGCTAAAGGAGAAGTGACAGTGGGAGTTTCGTCTACCGAGATTTCTAAATCAAAATCACTTTTTTTATGGCTCTTTAAAAATTCGTAACATTCCACCACATGGTTTAGGGCTTCGGAATAAGTAAGTGTAATTTCTTTTAATGATTTTTCATCAAAAATTAATTCTTGTCCCTTAACCTTATATGACTTACCTAAATACAATTTTTTTATTTTTTTACTATTAGGAATTTGATTATAAAGTTGGTCTAATTCTTGTTTACCTAATTTTTTAATATCATTTCTAATAAAATCAGAAGGGTCTAAAGTAAACATTGTATATCCGCAATCTGCTGCTTCTTTTAATTCCTTAATTTCTTTTACATGATCTGCATCAGCACCAAAAGGGCCAATGTAACCTGTCTCAAAACAACCCCATATTGTATCATCTAAAACTTTCTGCCAATTTCTCTCAGTTCGAGCCATCTCCCTAACCGACTGCTGAGCTAAAATCGGAAAAATATCTTTACCTTGGAAAGCCTGAAGATGTGCTGGAGTGGCTATTCCCAAGCGATCTCCGGTACCAAAAGAAGGTTTAAGACCACAAAAAGAAGGATTGAGGTGAGGAAATATTCCTCGCAACAGATTGAGATTACGGTGATCTAAGTAGCATCTCTTTACTATCAGTTCATATTTATCAATTTTGATTTCTTCTAAATTATCACCTTCAAAATCTTTACAAATTCCATGAGTACCAATAACTATTAAATATTTACTGTGATCATCTTTTACCAGAAAAAAGTAATTTTTTTTTTCTGATTTTATAGAAGATATATAGGCCTCATATCTATCACCATAATACTTATTGAATAAGTGCAAAATATCCTTTTTGCTCATAAAATTCTCCTTTTAAATTAAAATAACCTCATTTGATTTTCATACATTAACACTTTTGTTATTTTTTTGTTTTAGTGTATCCATTATAAGATATTTATCCATTTGAAACAAGGCTTTCCTAATGCTTTATATATTGACCTCTCAAACTAAAATTTCAAATTTACTTCTTTATGGTAAGTTTTTCTTCCGTTACAGGCTGGACTGACACTCGCGGAAAGTAGAGTTGAGACACTTAGTTTCATAGTGTTAATTCCTTTCTAATGTCATTAAAATTATTCCTCTATATTTTGCAAATTTCATAATATACTCGTTTGAAAAGAATCTTACAATTCTTTAAACGCTTTTGGCTTCCAGTGGTGGTCGTCTGTCTGTATTTCTTTTAATATATTCAGTGATCCCTACAAATAGTGCTAAAAGAACAGCCAGTACCTGTGGTAAGGTGGTAGGATACATAATTAGAATAATAGCTGCTATAAGCATAAATGATTTATACCAGGGTAATCGACGAACAAGGTATTGTTCTCCTAAAGCCCCCATACAGAAAACAGCCACTAATCCTCCTAACACGGCTAATATAACCTCTAAAAAAGTCGATACCCCTCGGGGAAGAAGAGCCGGATGGTAGATAAAGTAAAAGGGAATTAAATAGGCTGCTATCCCCAATCTCATAGCGGTATAACCCGTCTTCCAGATATCGGCTCCGGCAATTGCTGCACCAACATAAGCAGCTAAAGCTACTGGCGGAGTAATAGCCGATACTCCACCCCAATAGTAACAAAAGAGATGCGCTACCAACGGTGCAACACCAAGAGATACCAAACCAGGAGCCACCAAAGTAGCAGTTATGATATACACTGAAGTAGTGGGTAAACCCATGCTTAAAACTAATGAGGCAACTGCTGATATAAGTAAGGTTGGCAATAACAAACCTCCACCCAATTTAACAATGCTATGGGTGAGGAGCATCCCTAAACCCGAAAGTGAAATACTGCCCACTACAAAGCCTATTGTACAACAAACAATTGCTGTAGATATCACGTTTTTTGCTCCCAACTCTAGAGCATCAATTATATCTCGTAGGCTCATCCGTGTTTCTTTACGCAATGCGCTAATCACAATAATTGCCATTGTGGAAAAAAAAGCTGCATATAGAGCAGTATACTTAAGCATAAGCATTGTTATAAGGATAACAATCGGTAAGAATAGGTGTCCCTGCTGTATGATTACTCCTTTCAAGGCAGGGAGACGATTTCGCGGGATTCCTACCATTCCAACTTTCCGTGCCCGTAAATGGACTTGATAGTAAACGGCTGTATAGTAAAGGATGGCCGGTAAAGCAGCCCCAGCCGCAACGTATGCATAGGGCTTTCCCAAGTATTCTGCCATAATGAAAGCAGAAGCCCCCATCACCGGGGGAAGAAACTGTCCGCCACAGGAAGCCACAGCCTCAACAGCAGCAGCGAAATATCCTTTAAAGCCCAAACTCTTCATAAGAGGAATGGTAAACGGACCAGTTGCTGCCACATTAGCAGCAGAAGATCCTTGAATAGTTCCCATTAAGCCACTAGCAATAATTGCTACCTTAGCCGGCCCACCGGGAGTGTGTCCTGCCACCGCTAAGGCTAAATTAGCAAAGAGTTTTGTAGTACCAGACTTATTTAAAAATGCTCCGAAAAGAATGAAGAGGTACACATAAGTAGCACTCACTCCTGCAGCAATGCCAAAGACTCCTTCTATACTCATATACATATGGGCTACAACCCGGTGAAAAGTGAAACCACCGTGCTGTAAGATGCCAGGCATATAGGGCCCCATAAATAGATAAATAATGCAGGTCCATGATAAGCTCAGAATAACAAATCCCATTGTCCGACGGGCAGCTTCCATAAGTATTAGACAGAAAATAGTACCCACGAAAATATCGTAATTGTTAGCATAACCACCTCTAATAGCAATAGTACGGTAGTGATAAACTAAATAAAACGAACACCCGACAGCGATAATACCCAATGCTAAATCTATAAACCCCGGATTTCTATTTTTATCAGTTTTAGCCGAAGCAGGATATAATATAAAAGTAAGAAACAAAATAAAAGCTAAGTGCACAGGACGTTGTTGCATAGCTGGTAAAGGGCGATATCCACCGGTATAAAGGTGAAAGAGTGATGAAACAACAGACACTACTAATACTAAATAAGCCCAATATCCTTTTAAGTTACGTAGACTGCTAGTTACCTCTGATCCTTCACTCAGTTTTTCTATATCAATAACCTCATTATTTGCTTGCTGTTTTGTTGCATTTTTTTCTGTTTCTTTTTTATTCACAAATATTACCTCCACTTCTTAGTTTTAATGAAGTACATAGGTTATTTCTTTCGATTTGATATTATTATACTATTTATTGGTTTTCGACTTAAATAATTTTTATATGTTTCATTATCAAAAAAAGGGGAGGCTAATGCCCCCCCTTTTTTTTACCGCATGTTACTTAATAACTCCCATCTCACGGTAATACTTCTCAGCGCCAGGATGTAACGGGAACGGTTGACCATTTAGGGCTTGTTCTAAAACCATATATTTCGTAATCGGATGCACGTTTATTAGAAACTCTTGATTTTCATACATAGACTTGACAAGCTTGTAAATTATATCTTCAGGAACATCTTCTCGAGCAGCCAATACAGCCGAGCCAGCGAAGGTTTTTACTGGTTTATCTTGCCCGGGAAAAGCCCCAGCAGGAAGAGTAAAGGGAAAGTCCATTTCTTTTGTCATACCCTCAATAATATCATCATCTAAGTCTACAAATCGAGCAAATCCGGTTTGCATTATCTCGGTAAAACTCGCTGATCCGGCGGCGTCCGGCCAAATTACAGCATCAATTTGGCGATTACGAACTTGGTCTATAGCCGTTTGGTGAACAGTAAACTCTTCAACAATATCATCGTAAGTCCAACCAAGTATTTCCATAATTTTTTTCCAAGAATTTTCACCAGTACTCCCTAGCATGCCAACGGAAACTCGTTTACCTTTCAGGTCACGTACGCTTTTAATTTCTGGTGCCCACTCCATAGCTACAAAATTTTGTGGATTGGGATATACGTGGGACATAAATCTCATGTTCTCGTAGCGACCCTTTTCACGATCAGCCCACTGACCTTCATTATTATAAGATTGATAGGCTGGGTTAGCACTTAAGAATGAAATCTCTACTTCCTTATCTGCTAATAAATCAACATTATTTGCGCTACCTTTAGTTGCTTGTATTGAAACCTGCAAATCTGGAAACAGATCGTTCCATAATGAAGCCATGCCCGCACCCAAACGGTAATAATTACCTCCTGATCCCGCTGTACCTAATCTAATAAAAGTCTTAGCGCTAACAGCAACACCACACATTACCAATAAACTAATTACCAGTAATAAAATAACACATTTCTTTAACATTATAAACCTCCATAACAAATTTTATTAATTTTTACTTTACTTTTTTAATGTTACTTCTTCACCTCCTTTTTTATTTTTTGGGCATTTTGATTTAAGACATTAATCCATTAAACATCCGCCATTTACATCCAGAACTTCACCAGTTATGAATTTTGCTTTGTCTGAAACCAAGAATACCACCGCTTCTGCAACATCCTCAGGTTCTCCTAATCGACCAAGTGGAATATCTGCAATAATACTTTTCCTTTTCTCTTCTGACCATTCCTTGCTCATATCTGTTTCAATAGCATGGGGTGCAACAACATTAGCATTTATTCCATATGATGCTAATTCTCTGGCCAACGACTTCGCCAGGCAAGTCATACCTGCCTTAGAGGCCCCGTAGCAAGGAGCGGAAGCGAGATCACCAATCTTTCCTGCAATAGAGGATATATTTACAATCTTTCCGTATCTCTGTTTCTTCATAGTTCCTACAACTGCTTTTGCACAATTGAAAGCACCTTTAAGATTTACATCCATAACCCTATCCCAATCTTCTTCTGTAAGATCCTCTATCGAACCACGCTTTATAACTGCGGCATTGTTTACCAAAATATCAACTCGTTTAAATTTCTTAAGGACCGACTGTACCATTCGATTAACTTCTTTACTATCTGAAACATCTACCTGGATCGCCAAAGCTTGCCGGTCCAAGGATTTAATTTCCTTAGCTACTTCTTCAGCCGTCTGAATATCAACATCGATAGCAATTATATTTGCCCCTTCCCGGGCTAAGGCTATAGCTATAGCCTTCCCTATGCCTCTACCAGCACCAGTCACTATAGCTACTTTATTGACTAAATTCATCTACTTACCTCCTTATATAACCTTTTTATTTGCTGCTTGAGGGTTAACCATTGCCCTCGGCAATCCTCCTTTTAAGACGGAAAGCACTGCCTTGGCGGTCTTGGTCTTCAACTCAACATAGGATTCTTCTGAGTAAAAAGAGATATGGGGTGTAATAATCAGATTATCTAACTTTGGCAAGAGATTTTCCCAATCAGGTGGCTCTTTTTCCATCACATCCAAAGCTGCGCCAGCAATCCATTTTTCCTTAAGGGCTACATAAAGATTTCTTTCATCAATAATTGGTCCTCGGGCAGTATTTATTAAATAGGCAGTTTTTTTCATAGTCTTTAGTTCACTTTCTCCAAAGGAATGTCTGGTCTTGTCCGTTAGGGGAGTATGAATGGAAATAAAATCTGAATCAGACAATAACTGAGAAAATTCAACCAGTTTTACTCCTATATTAACTTTAGAAACATATGGGTCATAAGCGATTATTCTAAAGCCGAATCCCGAAGCTTTTTGAGCCACCATCTTAGCAATTCTTCCTAAGCCAAAAAGACCTAGAGTTTTACCCTGAGTTCGAAAGAGAGGTTTAGCCAGGGTGAAATCCCATTTTTTCTCCCTTATTTTATTATCCAATAAAGTTATTCCTCGCGCACAAGCCAAAATTAAAGCCATGGCATGAGTAGAGACCTCATCAATACAGTAATCCGGAACATTCGCTACGATAATCTTATGTTCAGTAGCTGCTTCTATATTAATATTGTCTACTCCTACTCCGTAGCGAGCGATCACTTTACACCTCTTCAACAATTCAATCACTCTTCTGGTTATAGGTGCATATTGATTAATTATTCCACCAGCATCCTGAGCTACTTCTATCACTTCATCCTCTGTATTACAGTAAGCCAAAACAAACTCCGGATCAATTTCACTTAATATTTTCCTCTCAATTTCTACAGATGGGTGATCACAATCAGTTATCACTACTTTTGGTCGCTTGTTAGACATACATCCTCCTAGTCTCAATTTTTAAAAAATAAAATTCTAAAGTTCAACCTGTTTTTTAACTTTAGTAACAGTATTACCTTTGTACTCTGCCTGATGTTGCTCCTCCAACTAAGCTTTTTACCTCTTCAACTGAGAGCAAAGGTAAATCACCGGGAATAGAATGCATAAGGCAAGATGCTGCTACCGCAAACTCCAGGGCTTCCCTATCACTATGCAAGTTATTAAAACCATAGATTAAACCTGCCGCAAAAGTATCTCCTCCTCC
>JABUBM010000003.1_pt1 | contig 60782 bp, 54 predicted proteins | sample 7240321 | NCBI WGS metagenome assembly JABUBM01 (sample SAMN07256344, study PRJNA390944) | subsurface metagenome | isolation source: Methane hydrate marine sediment | place: Pacific Ocean: Eastern North Pacific, ODP site 1244 | collected 2002
GATAATCAAGAACGTAAGGTACCCCACCCAACATTTTAGAAAAATCTTTGGCTTTTTTTTCAGTATGATTACAAATAGTTGTAATTTCGAATTTATCTTTTAGTTTTTGTAATGCAGGCCAATGTAAACTTTGAGCAGCAATTCCACAACCAATAATTCCTAACTTTACTTTTTTCATTATAGTTTTTCTCCTTGTATTTTTGTATAATAAGCATGGTATTTTTATGAAATAAATTAGACCCTCCTAATTATCGATCGTTCTCTTCATTTTCTATAAGTAGTTTGACCAATATTTTCTTTTTATTTAATTCTGGCCTATCTATAATTATTTCCAAAAGTTTTTTTAGAATTTTCCCCAATTCTTTCCCTTCCTTACACCCTAATTCAATTAGATCTTTGCCGTTTACGGCTAAATCTTTCAAGGATACAGGTGGTCTTTCCTGCAGGGTTTTTCTTATATTATTTTCTGCTCTTTCGATTTTTACTGATTTAAATCCTTCAGGGCTTCGGCTTCCCCTGATAAGTTCCTTCTTCAGTTTCCAAATATCTTCTAAATTTTCCATGCCTATTCTGGAAGCAAGCTGTCTTATATTCATTTTTTTAGAAAAATTAATAGCTTGCCAATTTTCCTGAGTTAGAACAGTTACTTTTCTAATCACCGAATTTTTAAATCTTATCCGCTGCAATATTTTAACAATAATCTCATTTTTTTCATCTAAGTGGGATATACTCTTTATATTATATAATATAGCCGATAACCGCAAATTTAAATCTGATGGCAAGTTTCCCGTCAAACCTAAAATATGTTCGAATAAATCTTCGCCCGCGTGCAAATTTTCTCTACTAACCCCCGCGCACCTTTGCAGTTCAGGCATAATAAATCTTAACAGACCCAATCGATATAATAATTTAAATCCTCTTCGAGGATAATTACTCAGCAATATTTTGGTAAATTCATCTCTAATCCTCTCCGGGCTAACTTTTTTAATCAGTGAACTATTTTCTTCTATCGCCTGGAGGGTGGCTTTATCTATTTTAAAATCAAGTTCACAGGCCAATCTAATTGCCCTTAACATTCTTAACGGATCCTCTTTTATTCTCTCTACAGGATCTTCTGCTCCCCTTATTATTTTTTGTTTGATATCCTCTAACCCGTTAAAATAATCGATTGCCCCTTCCCCTTCTCTCCAGGCTAACGCATTGATAGTAAAATCACGGTGTCTTAAATCTTCCAATAAATTTGAAGTAAGGGTTGATCTATTCTTTTTAAAAGTGCTCACTTCGTAATTAATATGATCTATAACTACGGTAAGAGTCCCAAATTTTTTGCCCACCGGAATCACTTTAAATTCTTTAAAGGCTCGGGAAATTTCCTCCGGTGTAGCCTTGGTAGTTATATCCCAATCGTGGGCTTCCTCCCCCATTATCAGATTGCGGATACACCCCCCTATCACTAAAGCCTCATAACCCGAATCATTCAATCTCTTTGTGATAAATAAAGCCCCCGGGTCTATATCTTTGGATTTAATTTTTAAATTAAGTTTCCGGTTTTTCTCTTTTTTAATCATTATATAACCTTTATTTGGTCGGTCGATCGGTCTGTCCTCTGATAATGGTAAGGGCGTATTGCAATACACCCCTACTTCCTAAATGTTAGAATAATTATACACCATAATCATATCCTTGTGAGCGTTTGTGGGGAGCGCGGTGATTCTTGTTCTTTTTTTATAAGAATAAACGGTTTTATAAATTTTTTCAAATTTATTCATAAATTATTGACTCTGCTAAAACCTTCAAATTTTGGAAAATTGGAATATAAGAAGTTCACCCTTAAAATATTATTTTGAAATTATTAAGAGAAGGTGATAAAATTTTTAAACAATAAGAAGGAAAAGGACAAAAAATATGATTTATAAGGAATATGGAAAGACCGGGAAAAAAGTTTCTGCAGTAGGTTTCGGTGGAATGCGATTCGATATTTCCAAGAGCAAAGAGGAAAATGCTGAGCTTCTTCGTTATGCAAATTCTAAAGGAATTAACTATTTCGATACCGCCCCTTATTACTGCAAAGACCAGAGTGAGGATATTTTCGGTATTGCCTTTAAGAACATGCCTGATGATTTCTATGTTTCTACCAAAGGCACTCCTAAAGATTTTAATACCACCAAAAAAGCAAAAGAAGCGGTAAAAAAATCTTTAGATCGATTGGGTATCCCTAAAATTCATTTTTACCATATCTGGTGCCTCCTCAAGATGGAACATTATGAATTAGCCATGAAACCCGGGGGACAATATGAAGGTCTCCTGGAATGTAAAGAGGAAGGATTAATTGATCATATTGTCTTTTCTTCACATCAGCCGGGATCAGAAATTAAACATATCTTAGAAGATGGCAAGATGGAAGGCGTGCTTTTGGGAATTAATATCTTAAATTTCCCCTATAGCTGGGACGGAGTTATGGCTGCCTATCAAAAAGGTTATGGCGTGGTCGCTATGAATCCGTTATTTGGAGGAGCCATACCTACTCATGAAAAAGAACTTTCTTTTTTAGCTTCAGAAGGAGAAACCCCCACAGAAGCAGCTTTGCGATTTTTAATATCCTGTCCTCAAATATCGGTAGTACTAAACGGTTTTACCACCCGTGAGCATATCGATATGGCCTGCCGTGTGGCGGATAATGCCCCGCCTTTTGCAAATAAAGATTTGGAAAAAATCAGAAAAAAAATAGGAGATAATATGAATTCGGCCTGTACCGGTTGCAGCTACTGTAACAACTGTCCCCAGAACATTCCGGTACCCTCTTATATGCAGCTTTATAATGAAAAACAGATATTCGGCAGCAGCGATAAAGAAATGAAAGAGAAAAGTTATTTGTGGGGTTTAACAGAAAGCCATGAGGCAAGAGCAAAAGAATGTACCGAGTGCGGACAATGCGAGGAGGTCTGCAACCAGCATCTGCCCATAATAGAACGTCTTAAAGAAATAGCTTCCTGGGAGAAAAAAATAAACACTTAATAAAGCAATTTTAGAGATAGGTTGTTGAAATCTAACTTGCTTTAACTGTGGTTTAAGCCTGAATCGTGTTTGAAAAATTCACACAAACAATTAATCCTCGCTAATCTTTAAAGTTCTCTATATAAATTCTATATCTACAATCGCATTGTGCTTTTTCCTACTATCTAATATATTTTTAAAAATATTTTTAAAAAATACTTGACAGATAAAATTTAATCCTATATAATTGCTTATAGCAAATATTGCTAATAGCACAGAGGTTGATAATAAGATGGAGAAAAAACTGATAGACCTGATAATCGAATTAAAAAAGGATTGCCTGGTAGATGAAGAGCAAATTCGAACTCTATGCAATGTCTCTTTGGCGGAATACAAGGTAGTTATGGAAATTAAGGCAACAGAAAGGGTAACCTGTAATGTTTTGTCTAAAAAGATGGGTCTATCTCCTTCCCGGGGTAGTCGGATAATTGATGGTCTGGTTAGAAAAAAATTACTGCTAAGAACGACCAACCCGGAAGACAGGAGATCTTTCGTTTTATCTCTTTCCTCCAAAGGAGTGAAAATTAAAGACGATATTGAGAGGGAAAGGAATAATTGCGAAAAAAGAATCAGAGGAAAATTATCCGCAAAAGAATTTGATTTAATAAAAGAAGGTTTGGAATTAGTTACTAAAATTTTTCATCAAGAATAAAAAATAAAGGAGGAAAGAATCGATGGAAAATAACCAATCATTAGAAGTAGAGGTAAACGGAAACAACTTTCAACGGGAAGTTTTGGAATCTACCATCCCTACATTGGTAGATTTTTGGGCTCCTTGGTGTATGCCTTGCCGGATGTTAGAACCAATCATTGAAAAATTAGCCGAGGAAAACGTGGGTAAACTTAAGGTATGCAGACTAAATACCGATGAGAACCAGAACATTGCAGCTCAATATGGCATCCAGGGGATACCTACCATAATCGTCTTTAAGGAAGGTAAGGAAGTTGGCCGTACTGTAGGAGTAATGCCTAAAGAAAAGTTACAAGAAAAACTTAATCCTATTCTTTAATTTACTTACCCCAATCCAGCTAAGGAAGTGAAAATACCTTAACCCTTAGCTTTTATCAAGGGGCGTATTGCAATACGCCCCTACTTAAATAATTTTATTTTTCGTTTCCCTTTTTGTCCTTCCTCTCGGTGATTATCATATTCAAATCTAATATATTTTTTTGTATCTCAATCAATTTATTTTTGATATTGTTTAATTCTTCACTGTCAGCACTACCGCTAGTCTTGTATCCTAATCTCTGGAACGTTGGCAAGAATATTGATTTTAATTTTTTAGCACTCTCCTCTATTTCTCTAAGTTCTTTACTTCTTCTATCTATTCCTAATCTCCCTCCAGGCAAAACGATTTCTCCTTCAATAGATAGAGCCTCTCCTAATTCTGGGATATGAGTCTTAATTTTTAATTCATCTTCGATTTTTCTGGAAATTTCTTCGGTTGCTTCCTCTTCTCCATGAACCACAAATATTTTTTTAGGTCTATTTTTAAAACTTTTTATCCACCGTATTATTTCCTCTCTGTCAGCATGTCCCGAAAAACCTTCCAAAGAGCATATTTTAGCATTTACCTGGATTTCTTCCCCAAATATTTTGACTACTTTCTCGCCTTCTTTTATCCTTCTGCCCAAAGTACCATTGGCTTGATAGCCGACAAATACGATACTGGATTCTTTTCTCCACAGATTATGTTTCAAGTGATGTTTTATTCTTCCGGCAGTACACATCCCGCTGGCTGAAATTATCACTTTACTTTCTTTAAAAAAATTTATCTGCTTAGATTCTTCTGCACTGCGAGTAAACTTTAAATTGCGAAAATCCAAAGGGTTATTTCCTATATTTATAAGTTTTAAGGTATCTTTATCAAAACAATCCGGATTTCTTAAAAATATTTCTGTCGCCGAGATAGTTAGCGGACTATCTACATAAACCGGTACGCTTAAAAAATCCTGGTCTTCGGTTTTGACATATTCAGTATAATATTTATTTAACTCATAGATTATATCCTGGGCTCTTTCTATGGCGAAAGAAGGGATTACTACATTCCCGCCTCTTTTTACGGTAGTATTTATAATAGAGATTAGTTCTTTAGCATCATCTTCTGAAGGGTGATGTAGTTTATTCCCATAAGTTGATTCTACAATCAGGTAATCTGCTTCATCGATAAGAGAAGGGTCTCTTAAAATTGGTCTATTCCGCCTCCCTAAATCTCCCGAAAATACTAATTTAGTCTCCTTATTATTTTCTTTTATCCACAACTCAATTATGGAGGACCCTAATATATGCCCGGCATCTCTAAATCTTAAAGTAACTTCTTCGTTTAATTTTATTTTTTGGTTATACAAAACCGGTTTAAAATATTTTAAGCTCTGCTCTGCTTCTTTTACGGTATAAAGAGGCTCTCTTAACTTTCTTCCTGACCTTCTTCTCTTCCGATTGTCCCATTTATTCTCCATCTCCTGAATGTATCCACTATCGGGAAGCATGATAGAACATAGATCGGTAGTTGCTTTAGTAGTATATATATTACCTTTAAAACCTTTCTTTGTTAGTTTAGGTATTCTACCGCTGTGGTCTATATGAGCATGAGATAGAACCATAAAATCAATCTCTTTGGGATTAAAGTTGAAAGGTTCGTAGTTCATCCGGTTAATCGATTTGCTCCCCTGAAACATTCCGCAATCTATTAAAAATTTAGTATTCTTGGTTCCAATTAAAAAATTAGACCCGGTAACTATTCTGGCAGCGCCTAAAAAAGATATTTTCATCTTAATTTTCCTTTCTACAAATTAGTTTTTAGCATTAAAACAAGTTTTCAGTTTACAGTTTTCGGTTATCAGTCTACTTTATTCGCAATGACAAAATACATTGTTTTTTTGTAGGGGGCGGAATTTATCCGCCCCGGGTTATTTGGTAATTTCTTTAGCGGGTTCGATGAATCGAACCCCTACCTTATTTCAGAGACAGTCAAGAACCTGTTCCAAAGTTTTATCTTGTATCTTAATCTTATAACTAGCTAACCAGGTAACTAATCTTAAACGAGATACAAAATTAGTCTTGTATTTTGTATTTGAAACTAACGACTATTCACTATTCACTAACGACTAATCTAAAATTTCTGCTATCTTTGTCTTCATTTCCTCTTTTTCGCAAACTATTTTATGCCGGATAAACTTTTTCTCAATATCCCTTATCCCTGGCGGAATGGGAACTTGAGCCAAATCGGACATCTTTTCTATTAATTCAAAATCGTCAAATTTTTTGTACCAATTATCTATTGATTCCATCACGCTTTTAGTAAATTTAAAAGGACTGGCCGTGGCCACAATAACTGTCTTGGTCTTATCCCCGGTGTCTTTGATATATTTTTTATACACTGCATAAGCTGTTGCTGTATGGGGGTCGATCAAATATTTCGACTTCTCGAATATCTCTTTTATGCATTGACGGGATTCTTCTTGGGAGGCAAATCCGCCATAAAAATCGTTTAATCTCTTCTTCATTTCGGAATCTATCCGGTAATAACCCTTCTCTTTTAAGGAATTCATTAACTCCTTTACTTTTTGAGCCTTCTTTTTACTTATCGCCCATAGCAATCTCTCCAGATTACTGGATATCAGGATATCCATAGAAGGAGAAATGGTCATAACTAATTTTCTCCGTTTATCATAGACTCCGGTCTCAAAAAAATCTGCCAGTACTTTATTTTCATTAGAAGCACAGATTAATTTGTTAACCGGCAATCCCATCTCTTTAGCGTAGTAAGCCGCCAGAATATCTCCGAAGTTACCGGTGGGAACGGCTATATTTATCTTTTCACCATTCTTAATTTCGCCCTCACCTAACATATTTAGATAAGCATAAAAGCAATATACTATTTGAGGAATTAGGCGGCCTATGTTTATAGAATTAGCCGAGGAAAAGATATAGTTTTTCTCTTTTATCTTTTTATTAAAGGCCAGGTCTTCGAATATCTCCTTTACCCCTCTCTGGGCATCATCAAAATTTCCTTTTAGGCCTATCACGTAAGTGTTCGCCCCTTCCTGGGTGAGCATCTGCCTTTCTTGTATCTTGCTGACCCCTTTATAGGGGAAAAATACTATTATTTTGGTCCTCTCTACATTAGCAAAACCTTGAAGGGCTGCTTTACCGGTATCACCGGAAGTGGCGGTTAAAATAATTATTTCCTGGTTAAGATTTAATTTCTGGACGGCTTTTTTTAAAAGATGGGGGAGTATAGACAGAGCCATATCTTTAAAGGCCAGGGTCGGGCCATGATAAAGTTCTAAAAAATATGCTCCCATCTTTTTGCTTAAGGGAGCAATTTCTTTAGTATCAAACTTATTATCATAGGCTCTATTTATACAATCTTTTAGCTCGTCTTGACGGTAATCAGTTAAAAATTCCTTCATTATCAAAAAGGCCAGTTCTTTATAATCAGCACTTTTTAACTTATATACATCCTTATTTATCTGGGGAATGGTCTCGGGGACAAACAGCCCTCCATCATCAGCAATACCTTTAATGATTGCCTCTGCGGATAAGACCCTCTTCTTGTCCCCCCGGGTACTTTTATAATGAAGATTTTTTCCTTCCATATTCCTTCCTTAGAATTAGTCTTCCGGTCCTCCGGTCAGATTGTGTAATATGTGATGTGTAATAAGTAAACTATTTTTATAAATTCAGAAATATAATCTTATTACTCGTTACAAATTACTTATCACTGTATTTCTATACGCTAAACGCTATACGCTCTACGCTATCTGTTACAAATACCGTCGCAAGTCCTCTCCTGTTACTCTGCCATAAAGCTCTATGTAGGGTTTTACTGGATTAGATAAAATCTTAGGAAAGAGGACTTCTTCTATCTGGAAAAAACCGACCGACTCAGTCATCTCTACAATTATTCTAATGGGCCTCTCTTCCCCTTTCACAATTTCTACGTTTTGAATAGAATTAGCTGAATACTTGTGGATATCTCCTACTTGCGGAGTGCGTGATAAAAGAAAAATTATCCGTGCCCTACCCTTTTCCATATCACACCCGTCTCCGATCGATACCAACCCGGCTTCCAAGGAATGGATAGTCTGTGTAGCCATATGTCCTGCAATGCCTTCAACAATTAGAGAATGAACAATGGTTTTCTTTTCAATATCTTTATCATAAATCCTGGTCAAGGTTCTCTCGATAATCGGCGTAGCAAAAACAACTCCTAACAGCTCGTGATTTTCCCGACCTACTGACATACCGACATCGTGTAACAAAGATGATATTAATACCGCCACTTTACTATCTTCTGCGGTACCAATCTTTTCTTCTTCTATGCTAAATTTAATTCCTGCTTTACTCAAAATATCAAACATAATTAAAGCATTTTGGGCAGTTTTTCGCATATGTACCGGTCCGTGATCATTATAACCTAACCTTTTTATGGAAACTACATTAGCATAATTTTGTAAGGCTTGCGCTTCTTGATCATTAAAAACAAAAGAAGCTGCTAGAGCTGGTTTCCCGCTCAACATTGCCAATATTTCATTTTCTATCTCTATCTCTTTAGGTGATTTTCTCATTTTCACTCCCCCTTCCGTCTATAATCTGTGTAATCATTTATAGATATTTCTTAACTATGTTCTAGCTATTACCAAAATAAGAGAAGACAAAATCATTATTAGTAAAAACGGGATTAGCATTTTATATATTTTCCCCACATCTGCCTTAAAATAATCATTAGTTACCACCAGACACAGATGCATGGGAGAAAGCATATGCCCCATATAGCCGCCAACAAAGGCAAACATAACATAATTAAGATTAACCTCTCCCTGGGTAACAATAAAGGGCAGTAGGACCGGGAAACCTATTCCGACAATAGCAGCAGTAATCCCGGTAAGCATTCCGATCAAAAAAGGAATGAAAAACAGAATAACCAGAGGATGGACACCCAATTCAGTAAAAAACCCGGGGATAACCATAATTGCTCCAGTAGTTTCTAACATTCTTTTAAAGATCATTATGCCTGCTATTAAAACTACTATATTTAGAGGTATGTCTTTTTTAATAATCTCTATTATAACTTCTGTTTTCATTTTAGACCTGTTTAACAAAATCAAAGATACTATAACTGTAATCAAGGAAATTAATAAATCTATCTTTATAATTATAACCAGGAATATAACCAAAAGGATAGGCCAGGTACTCAAGAACAGTTTTTTTATATTAAAGCCAAAATCCCCTCTCTTGTCTTTTACTTCATCTTTTTTAAGATATCTTCGCTCCCATATCAAGCCCAGCATCAGGGCCACGAGAGATATGGGAAGCTGAACTATTATTATTTCTCGAACTTCTACCCCCAACAAGGCGGAAAGCAATATAATACTGGGATAGAGAGGCCAGACAAATTCCCAAATATGGCGAAACCAGTAATTTACAAAAGTTTCCTCTTCGGGGTTAAGCCCTGCCCGATCTCCTATCTCTTTAACCATAGGAGCGGAAAACATAGCTCCGGCTGGCATGGGTAGTAAACCCAAAAAAGAAGGAATAAAGGCCAATATCAATCTGTAATCCTTTACCAACTTTTGAAGGGAATCAACTATATCCCTTAAACTTTCTATCCTTTTTAAAATACTGCTTAACAAAAGAACCAGCACAATTATTCCGATTAATCTAATGGTTACCGGGTCCATTATCGCCTGTAAAAAATTAATTCCTATTTCTTTGGGGTTCAATCCGAATAATAACCCTAACAACAAGGAGGCCAGCAGTATAATATATCCTAAATTCCATTTCTTTCTTATTAAGAAAATAATTACCACGATTACTGCTAATAGTTTTATAATTTCTATCACTTAAATCCCACCAACTTATTCTTTCCGCGATTTATTTTTTTATTTCTTTCTCTGTTTCTTTCTCTGTTTTCTTTGCTTCCTCTTTAAATTTAATCCCCTGAACATTAACATCAACCCTAAGAACCTTTAAGCCGGTCATGGAACAGACAGCGTCTTTTACTCTGCGCTGTACCTCTTCAGCTACTTTAAAAATTCCTACTTCATAAGCGGTAATAATGGGAATGGTAATTGCCGCTTCTTCCGGTTTCATCCACACTTCCACCCCTTTGGCCACTTCCTTCCGGGGCAATATATTGGGCGATTTACCTCTATAACCGCTGGTGATACCGACTACTCCTCGAATTTTTATAGTTTCTAAAGCAGCAATTACAGCTACTACCTCTTTAGAAACCGTTATGTCCCCTAATTCTTGTTCTTGGGGATTACCTTTAACAACCTGTTTATCTGACATTCTTATTTACCACCCTTTTTTAAAACTTATTTACACTATTTTTTGTCTTCGTAAAATATTTTATCTATGTGTATCTTGATTTCTTTCGTTTCTATCCCGCTTGTTTCTAAGAGATATTCTTTTAATTTTCGTTGCACTTTCTCTGAAAGTTCCGGAATGTTTACATCTTGCTTTACGGAAAGATGAAGATCTATATTTATTCCCCCAGACTTTAAGATTTTGACTTCTGGCCTGATTTCCGTAATCTCCGTCATCCCTTTAATCACTTTTAAAGCCAAACGTTTTATAGACCCTATAGAAATTTTAATTTCCCCAAATGAAGTCTTTTGAACTACGGATAAATCTCCTTTATCAATTTGGGTCTTTTGCCAGATTAAATAAATAGCCAGAAAAATTAATAAAGCCCCCACTAAACCCAAGATAATTTGGTTGAAGAGATTGGAATAGATCAGATAATTTGTTTTAAAGAAAAAACTTTCTAAGGAAAACAATCTCAAAGAGAGAGCCAAAAAAATCCCGGAGACAAAAATTGTAACTACTAAAGACAGAACAAAAATTAAATTATTAAAACTTTCTTTACTCATTTTAAACCATCCTTCCTGTTTTTTTTCTACCTATTATAACTCTAGCGTGGAGCGTACAGCGTTTAGCGTATAGTTTTGAGTTAATAAAATTTGTGGTAATTACACTAAAAATTTATCCTCTATTTAATATTCTAAATCTTGGTTTCTGAATTCTAACTTTTATTTTCTTTGCTATATACTCGATACTCGATACTATTTATATATTAACGACTAATCTATCTTTCTTTTAACAACAGGCCGGCGATTCTCCGTAAATCTTCTTTGTTGTAAAATTCTATATTTATCTTTCCTTTCTTGCCATCATATAATATGCTTACCTTAGTCCCTAAAATATCTCTTAATTTTCCCTCTACCTCAGGGAAGTGTTCAATAGTAATATTTTTAACTTTAAATTGCTTTTTTTGCACCTTTTCGATATTTTTAATCAGGCGCTCGGTATCTCTTACTGATAAATCGTTAGCGATTATTCTTTCACACACCGCACTTTGCATTTCTTCATCTTCTATGCTTAATAATAATTTTGCATGACCGAAAGATATTTTCCCTTCAGCAATATTTTTTTGTATCTCCGGATTCAATTTTAATAGCCTGATGGTATTGGTGACCAAAGCCCTGCTCTTTCCGGTTGCCTCTGCTAATTCTTGCTGGGTAAGTTTAAATTCATCTATCAATCTTTTGAAGGCATTGGCCTGCTCAACAGGATTAAGATCTTCTCTTTGAATATTTTCCACCAAGGCAATTTCTAAACTTTTTTCATTATTAATGCTTTTAATAATTGCCGGTATCTTCCTTAAACCGATCTCTTTAGCCGCCTTTAACCTCCGCTCTCCGGCAACAATCTCATACCCATTAGCCATTTTCCTTACTACGATCGGTTGAATTATTCCGTGTTTCTTAATTGATCCTTTCAGTTCTTCCATTTTTTCTTTATCAAAATTTTTACGGGGCTGAAAAAGGTTAGGGGTTAAGCTTTCTACGTCCATTTCAATTACAAGTCCTTTTTCTTTTTGTTCGGCCTTAGGGATAAGGGCTTCTAACCCTTTTCCCAATCCTCTTTTAACCATTTGATATCACCTCTCGGGCAAATTTTTTATAAGCTATCGCCCCTTTAGATTTTGCATCATATAACACAACCGGTTTTCCGTAACTGGGGGCTTCACTCACTCTGACATTTCGGGGAACGACTGCCTTAAATATCTTTCCTTTAAAATACTTTTGAACCTCCTTAGCAACATCGCGGGAAAGATTTGTTCGGCTATCATACATAGTCAGTAAAATCCCTTCGATTTCTAAAGATGCGTTTAGATTTTCTCTGACCAGATTTATGGTATTTAACAATTGCCCAATGCCTTCTAAGGCATAATATTCACACTGAATAGGAATAATAACAGCATCAGCAGCAGTAAGAGAGTTTAGGGTTAAAAGACCCAGAGAAGGCGGACAATCAATGATTATAAAATTATAATCATTTTTAATTGGTTTAATTGCGTGTTTTAATTTGTTTTCCCGAGAGATATAATTAACTAATTCTATTTCTGCCCCGGCTAATTGAATAGTGGAAGGCAAAATATCCAAATTTTTTACCTGGGTCGGTAAAATAATTTCTTTTATGGGGGTTTGATTAATCAAGACATCATAAATACATCTTTTAACTTTTATTTTATCCAAACCTATACCGGTGCTGGCATTCCCCTGAGGGTCTATGTCGATCAACAAAGTTTTTCTTTTATGTAAGGCCATAGAAGTGCATAGATTTACTGCGGTAGTGGTTTTGCCTACTCCACCTTTTTGGTTGGTGATTGCCAAAACTTTGGTCATAAAAATTCTCCTAAAATAATTACACAGACGAGTATCAGATTATACAGATTATAAATTAGTCGTTAGTGAATAGTCGTTAGTCGTTAGCACAAAATACAAATTACAAAACTAATTAGTCGCTCGTTGTTAGTTTTCGGTTCATAGATGCAAAATAATATGGTTAACCAGTCTTTTTCTTAACTGGTAAACCGGCTAACTGGCTAACCTAGTAACCAACTAACAAATCAAGAGATACAATTAAATTATGATTATTTAAGTGAGTATTAGATTGTACAGAAATTATAAAAAGAACATTTGTTCATGATAATTAATGTTCCACGTGGAACGCTTATTTATTAATACAGGTTTACAGTTTTCGGTAGTCAGTTTACAGTTGCAAGATACATTTAGTATACAGTATATAGTAAAGAAAATACAGAGAATAGTTACAAGATAAATTAGTTGTTTATTAGTCGATAGTGAATAGTCGTTAGTCGTTAGTAGGACAGGCGCATACAATACATCCCTACCGGAAACTCGTAACCCGCAACCTGTAACTCGTATTTTAAATAGCTAACCAGGTAACCAGCAAGCGATATAATGTGTAACATGTGATAAGTAACGTGTAATAAGTACCTGTTTTTATAATTTTATAAATTTAATCTTGTTACTCATCACATATTACTTGTCACTGTATTTTATGCGAGATACGAATTTAGTTTTTCATTTTTACCTATTTATAATATATTACTTATATTATCAAAAATATTTCAAAAATACAAAGGTCTTTTTTGAGGAAGACCTTCTTTTCTGGGGTATTTAGAAGGGGTATCTTTTATCTTCTTGATTACTAAGAGATATCTTTCCTGATTTATAAAGGGGATTCGAACATTTTCCACTCCAATCAGCTCTCCGCCTAAAAGCTGAACTGTCTTGAGAGCTTTATCGATTTCTTCCTTATACGATCTTCCTTTTTGCGCCACAAATAATCCCCCCACCCTTATCAAAGGAAGGCAATATTCGCTTAGAGTGCTCAAAAGGGCTACCGCTCTAGATAAGGCTATATCGTATTTCTCCCGGTAATCCGGGCATTTTCCAAAAGCTTCCGCCCTTCCATTAAGTATCTCAACTCGCTGAAAATTCATTTCTTCGACTATTTTTTCTAAAAATATGGTTTTTTTCTTTCTTGCTTCCAGGAGAGATAAACTAATTGAAGGACATACTATTTTAATCGGGATGCCGGGGAAACCTGCGCCTGTCCCCACGTCAATAATACTTATTCCTTCTATATCAATATCAATATATTTATCAAAAACTTTTATACAGCTACTAGAATCCAAGAAGTGCTTAATAATTATTTCCGGGGGCGTTTTTAAAGAAGTTAAATTAATTTTTTGGTTCCATTGGATTAATAATTCTAAATATTGGGAAAATTTTTTAATCTGCTCTTTATTAAGATTAATTCCTATTTTTTGAGCACCGTCAATTAAAATGTTTTCATCTTCTTTTAACAAAAAAGATTCTCCTCTTTTTATTTCGTTAGTTAGTTACCTGGTTAGTTGGTTAATTAGTTAGTACAATAAGGTACGACACGCCATGCCATTACCCTACTAAAGTAAGAATTTAATACGAAAAACCATAATTCAAAATCAAAAGCTTTTATCTCGTATATTGCGACTATTGTATTATATTTTTATTAACATAGAAGGCGGATTTATCCACCCCGGGTTTTGGGCACCTCTTTTAACGGGTTCGATGAATCGAACCCCTACCTCTGGCTTCTGAATTTTTCTTCTCTTTTCCTTCTTTACTATATACTAATTTTTCTACACGCTACACTCTGTACGCTAATTATCTTAACTAACTAGCTAACTATTTAACTTTTCCACAATTTATCCACATGCATGAAATAATATTAAATATTATGATTTAAACCCATTCTAATTCAAATTTCAAAAAACCACAATCAAAAAACTTTTTTTAAATTTATAAAACCGTAATTTGTTGCTACAAATAAGATGATTAAACATTTTACATAAGTAATTTTTTAACCTATTTTGTTTATGTGGATATCGCTTTAATTGAGGGGATAACTTGAAATCTTTAATTTTATTCAATTTAAAGTTTTCCACAATTTATTCACACTTATTTTTTAAATGTTCCACGTGGAACATTGCCTCTTTAAGAGGAACTTTTTTGTGGTATTATGCAGAATTAATCTATTATTTTCCAATACAAAAACGAGAAAATATATCGTTAACTATTTCATCGCTTATAGAATCCCCGGTTATTTCGCCCAGAGAATCCAGGGCATCTTTTAAATCAATAGTTAAAAAATCATAAGCTCTCTTCTCCTTCAACCCTAACAATACCTGTTCTAATGCCTGTTTTGCTCTATTTAGTTGATTTGCCTGCCTCACATTATTTATAACCACTCCGTTTTCTGGTATTACTAGCCCCTCTATAGCCGCCCTGGCCAGTTTTTCTTCTAACTCTTCTATGCCAATCTTTTCTTTCAAAGACATCTTTGTGCTATCTTTAATATCTAAAAGACTAAATAGCTTATCTCTATCAATCTTTTCGCTTAAATCTATCTTATTTTCAATTACTATGACCTTTTTGTTTTCATTTTTTCCTTTATTTATTTCTCTAATTACTTCTCTGTCTTCTGAAGATAAAGGAACGTTTGTATCAAACATAGCCAAAATTAGCCTGGCTTCTTTTAAATATTTCATCATCTTTTTAATACTTATCTTTTCTATAATATTTTCTGGATTTTTAAGCCCGGCCGTATCTATAATTTTAAAAGCTATCCCTTTGATATTAATTAACTCTTCAATAGTATCTCTGGTTGTCCCCGGCAGGTGGGTAACAATAGCCCGATTTTCTCTTAATAAGGTGTTGAAAAGGCTGGATTTCCCTACATTGGCTTTTCCAACTATCAGAGCGCTTATCCCTTCTTTAAGTATTTTCCCGTAATCCAGAGTCCGCATAAGAGAATTAACTTCTTTTAAAATATAAATTATATTTTCTTCTACCTTTTTCGGGTATATCTCTTTAATGACCTGGTCGGGAAAATCCATAGGGGCTTCAATCTCTGCGGAAATCCTTATCAACCTATTCCTCAAATCTGTAATCTTCTTCTTCAGGCTCCCACCCAATTGGGCCAACGAAGAACTTAAGCTCCTCTCGGTTTTGGCCTGGATGAGGTCAATTACTGCTTCCGCCTGACTTAGGTCAATCCTGCCGTTTAAAAAGGCTCTTTTGGTAAATTCTCCCGGTTCGGCCATCCTTGCTCCACAATTAATCACTGTTTCCAGAACTTTCCTAAGAGAGAGTATCCCACCATGACAATTAAATTCTACGGTGTCTTCCCGGGTATAAGTTTGAGGTTTTTTCATTAAAACTAAAATAACCTCATCAATTTTCGCCCCGCTTTCCGGATCTATTACAAATCCGTAATGAACGGTATGGCTGAAGAAATTTTTAATCTTTGTTTTATTTAAATTTTTATCTCTAAATACCCCTTGGGCTATTTCTAAGGCTTTTGGACCGCTTATTCTTACAATGCCAATTCCGCTCTCCCCAATTGGAGTAGAAATAGCGGCAATTGTATCATTTTCCCAAAATTTCATAAGTATTCTCCTTGCTTAGTCGTTAGTATATCGTATTGCGTATTGCGTTAAATAAATCAGAATTCGGAAACAAGGCTACGGTGATGCATCGTCCCTAAAGCAGGACATGCGAGACGCCTGGTTAATATTTTTCAACCGTTAATTAGTACAAGAAGACACGTCGCGCCGTGCCTCTACCTTACCAAAGCAAAAACTTAAAGAAAAAAAACACAACTCGAAATTCAAAACATATATAGCGTGTAACGTATAGAAATACAGTGATAGGTAATTTGTAATGAGTAATAAGGTTGTTTGCTGAATTTTCAAAACAGGTTATTTGTTACGCAATTAACTGGACAGCTAGTCTTTGTCTTAACTGGTAAACGGGATAACTTTTCTCACGCAATACGCAATACGAATAAAAAAGCATAAAAAGATTAATATTCGTCCTGGGGATAATATCTAACTTCTTATGCTTGTTGATAGTTCTTTATTATTCTTCTGTATTGTTTCCGTTTTCTTTTAAGGCTATAATAACTCTTCTAAAAGGCTCTGTCCCTTCACTATAAGTACTCAGCAGGGGTTCTTCCTGTAAAACAAGGTGAACTATTCTTCTTTCCACCGGATTCATATAACAAAGAGCTATCTTTTTTCCTGTTTTTTTCACTATCTCTGCTTTTTCATGAGCGTATTTGGAAACAATGTCTTCTCTTCTTTCCTTATAACCTTCGATATCAACTATTATCTTCCTTCGTTCAGGTTCTTCGGTTTCTTTATTAGCTATAATGTTAACAATATATTGAAGGGCATCAAGGGTATGTCCATGTCTTCCAATTAATACTCCGGGATTAGAGGTTTTTATTCCTAAAACAATTGTATTAACCTCTTCATTGTTAATTACCTGTATTTCTCCGTCCTCTATGATAAACTTTACTATTTTTTCCAGAGTTGTTTTGGCTTTTTCTTGAAGATTTAATTCAAAGTCATTAATGTTTTCCAAATCTGTTCTCTCTTTCATATCTAAATTATCTTCTTTTGCCTTTTTTATACTTTTTGGTTTTTGTCTTGCCACTGGAATGGCTTCCCCCGTCTGCTCCTTCATAACCCGGAATCCAGGGTTCTTCTTTGGGGGTTACCGGTTTTTCCGGCTTTTTGTCAGCTGGTTTCTCTTTTTTGCCCGGAACAACTTCTTTTGGCATTTTGTTTATTGTAGGCATTTTCTTATTAATCAGATACTGCTGCCCAATCCCCAAAAGGGTAGAGGTAAACCAGTACAGGGTCAAACCGGAAGGCAAGCTGAAACTCATAAATCCAATCAATAAGGGCATCATAATGGTCATCATCTTCTGGGTCTGTTGGGTAGAACCTCCGTCTTTACCTGTGGTGCCGTCAGTGGAGGTCATCTTTTGCTGAATATACATTGAACCTGCTACTAAAAAGGGTAATATGCCGACATATTGTAATCCAAATATTCCATTACCCGGTAAGGTAATTAATCTCTCAGAGAGAGCTAATCCAGCTTTAGCAATGGTTTCACCATCTTCAATAACATTATAATACTTGGCAATCCACAAAAACCCACCAGCTATATTGTTGGTGATAGGATCTAAATATTCAAATACTCTTAAGGCCTGGAAGAGCAGGATTAATATGGGCATTTGAATCAATAGGGGCAAGCATCCGCTCATTGGATTGACTTTATGTTCCTTGTACAAAGCCATTAACTCTTTATTTAATCTTTCCTTGTCGTTCTTATATTTCTCCTGTACCCCCTTCATTAAAGGCTGGATTTTCTGCATCTCCCTCATGGAAACCATCTGTTTCTGCATTAAGGGATACAAGATTAACCTAATAAAAATAGTTAGTAATATAATAGCAACTCCATAATTGTTGGTAAAACCATAGAGCACTGTTAACAGTTTAGTGACTAACGCGATTAAAGAACTCCACATATTTTCTCCTTTATCTTTTTGTTTTTTGTTTTTCTTTCTATTGCTTTTATTCTATTTATATTATCGTATTATTCCTTATTTTTACTTTTTATGTGTACAAACCCCCGAAGAGTCGGGAAGGGGATCGTAACCGCCCGGATTAAAGGGATGACAGCGTAATATTCTCCTTAAAGAAAGCCATAGTCCTATTAAAAGGCCATATTTTTTCAGGGCCTGCGTAGCATACTCGGAACAAGTAGGATAAAACCTGCAGGTAGCAGGCTTTAAAGGGGATATATATTTTTGATAAAAGCTTATTAGTAAAATAATTATTTTATTCATAAAGTCTCTAATGAAATTCTATTGCTTTTTCTTTTATTTAAAAAAGAGCATAGACTTTCTATATCTTAGTTTAAATCTCCTGTTTGCGGCTGCTTTCTGGTAAAAACAATTTTCCTTTATAAAAAAGGCTTTCCAAATCATGACATATCTCAAAATAGTCTGATTCCTTAATATTATTTTTGGCAAGTACAATTATATCATATCCTGGAAGCAATTTCTTGTTTAGCAGTCGGTTTGCTTCTTTCAGCCGTCTTTTTATCTTATTTCTAACTACTGCCTTTCCTGTCTCTTTTTTTACTATTATCCCCAGTCGGTTAAAATCATAATCGTTTTTTAAAATAAATATTATTAGGTTCTTGCCTTCAATTCTTCTGCCTTCCGAAAAAACCTTCTTAAATTCACTGGTTTTTGACAATTTTTTCTTTATCAAAATTCCTCATCTGTTTATAAAATTAATTATCCGGATACCGTAAGGCGTTTGCGTCCTTTTAAACGCCTTCTCTTTAATATCAAACGGCCGGCTTTAGTGCTCATTCTTTCTCGAAATCCATGTACTTTCAGTTTTTTTCTGGTGTTTGGTTGATAAGTCCGCTTCATTTAACTGGCTCTCTCCTTCTTTATTAAAATGTAGAATCTAAAATTCAATGAAAATTATATCTTTAATACCCTCTAAATGTCAAGTTTATGGGGAAAGTATCTAGTATATAGTATCGGGTGTCGAGTTAAGAAAGAGAAAAAGATATAAATGCGGAAAAATATTTTTGCTTAATAAAAATATTTTTGCTATTATAAGTACAAAATAAATTGCATTTTCATCCGAGTTATCCACAGATGTTAATAAACTGTTAATAACTTCTATAAGCCCTTTACTTTTAGCTGTTTAGAAATCTATAAATAAAGTATTAAAGTTTATTTTTTTGAGAAAAATGTTAGAATTTAATAAAAAACCTCTTCCAAAGTTTTCCACAGCCAGCTGTTAACTTTGGGGAAAATTCATAAAACTCTTATATCTTATAGGTTTTCGTAAATAATTTATAGTTTGATAACTCTTTTTCAATCTATAAAACTTTTATAATCAAATTCAGACAAAAAATATTTAATTGTGCGGGAAGGTGGTATATATATGGAGTTTGCAGAGATTGAAGAACTGTGGAATAAAATTTTAGAAACAATAAAAAAAGAATTAAGCCCCCAGGCTTATAATAGCTGGTTCAGCAAAACAAAAGTTGTAAAATTCGGCGAAAACGAGTTGATAATTTCTACTCCCGGCGACTTTTGTAAAGACTGGTTGGAAAAACACTATTCCAGCTTTATTAAAGATATTCTTAAAAGGACTCTTGGCTCAGATGACAGTTTAAAAATAGAGTTTATAGCAACCGATCAAAAATTCTCTGCGCCTGCTCGCTCTACCCCTCACCCTAAAACAAACATAAAAAAACCAGAACCTTCCTTAAAAAATAATAAACTTACTTTAACTTCAAAATATACTTTTGATAATTTTGTGGTGGGGAACAGTAACCGCTTTGCCCACGCTGCCTGCCTTGCGGTAGCTCAATCTCCTGCTAAATCTTACAACCCTTTATTTGTATATGGAGAAGTGGGTTTAGGTAAAACTCATTTAATACAGGCTATCGCTACTCATATTATGCAACATAGCGGTAAAACAAAAATTAAGGTTTTATATATATCGTCAGAAAAATTTACCAATGAGTTAATTAATTCTATAAAAGATGGTTCTACCGCTGCCTTTCGTGAAAAATACCGCAGTGTAGACGTGCTATTAATTGATGACATACAGTTTTTGGCCGGGAAAGAGAGGACCCAGGAAGAATTTTTTCATACTTTTAATACTTTGTATGATTCTAATAAACAGATAGTAATCACCAGTGACCGGCCCCCAAAATATATCCCTACTTTAGAAAATCGCTTAATCTCTCGCTTTGAATGGGGATTAATAACTGATATCCAACCCCCTGATTTCGAGACCCGTATTGCCATTTTAAGAAAAAAGGGCCAGTCGGAAAATTTAAATGTGCCCGATGAAGTAATTGATTTTATCGCCGAGAAGATTCCTTCTAATATCAGACAATTAGAAGGGGCTTTAACTAAATTGGTTGCCTTTTCTACTTTTACTAAAAAGGAATTATCGGTTTCTTTAGCCCAGGATATATTAAAAGATATTATCCCTTTAGAAAATAAAAAGATTTCAGTTGAGCAGATTCAAAAAGCGGTAACCGATTATTATACTATTAAAGTTAATTCTTTATTATCTAAAAAAAGGACCAAAGATGTTGTCCTGGCCAGACAGGTGGCTATTTATCTCTCCCGGGAATTAACCGATCTGTCTCTAACTTCAATCGGGGAAGCCTTTGGTAGAAGAGACCATACCACAATTATTCATTCTTATAATAAAATTAAAGATAAAACTAAAAAAGATAAGAATTTTAAAAATACTATAAATAATTTAACTTTAGATATTAAGAAAGGTTGATTGTTAATAACCTTATAATAATATGTTTAAAACTTTCAGTTGTTAGATACTTTTTTTAATTAAAAATAAAAAATGGGGAATTTGTTAATATCTAAAAATTTTATCCCTGATTTTATCCACAAGGTATTCATAATAAAGTATTGGGATTTATTTTTCTTTCCCCAATTTCAACAATACTATTACTAATAATACTATATCTTTAATTTAATTATTTAGAATAAAGGAGTAAAAACATGAAGATTATCTGTTCTCAAGAAAGCCTATTACACGGAATTCAAACAGTACAAAGAGGAATATCCAGCAAAATTGGATTGCCTATCTATAACGGAATACTTTTTGAAGCGAATGAGGATAATAAAGTTCATCTGTTCGCTACCGATTTAGAAATTGGAATAGATTGTTATATTCCGGCCCAGGTTATTAAAACCGGTTCTACAGTTATTCCCAGCAGAATAATAAGTGAACTAATTAAAAAGTTTCCCGAAGGGAAAATAGAAATAGAGTGCTTAGAAGGTAATATTACTACCGTTAAAGAAAATAATTCTAACTATAAAATTTTAAGTTTTTCCGCAGAAGAATTTTCTAATTTTCCGGAAATAAAAATGAGAGCCAAAACTAAACTGAATCAAAAATTATTCAAAGAAGCAATTCAACAAGTTATATTTGCTACATCACGTGACGAAAATAGAACTTTTTTAAACGGAGCTCTATTTAAAATAACGGATAATAAAATAGAGGTGGTTACCACTGATAGCCATAGGTTATCTCTTAGAAATATCAAACCAAAAAACATAGAAAACCCTTTAGAGGAAGGGGTAGAGGTTATTATTCCCTACCGGGCCCTTTCAGAATTATCCAGACTCCTATTAGATAATGAAGAAGTTTTTACGGAAGTCAGAATTGGAGAAAAACAGATTATGTTTATCTTATTTCCTAACGGCCAGAAAAACAGCATAAGGATATATTCCCGGTTAATAGAAGGGCAATTTCCGGACTATCGCCAGATTATTCCAGATTCCTTTAAAACCGAAATAAAAGTGAACACCGAAGACCTCAGGGATAAAATGGAAAGAATTTCTCTTTTTGTAAGAGAAGATTTAAACACGGTAAAAGTGGAAGCTGTTAATAAAAGAGATGACCAAAAAGAGGAAAGATGTGAAATAATTTTAAAAGCGGAGAGCTCGAGCACCGGAGAAGCTTTTGAGAAAATTTCTTGTTTAAAAAAGGGAGAAGATATTATCATAACCTTCAACACCGATTATATTTTAGACGTATTAAGGATAATAAAAAAAGAAAACACTATAATAAAATTAAATGACCCGCTCAATCCGGTAATTATCACACCGGACGAAGACAAAGACTATACTTATATTTTAATGCCGGTAAGGTCAGATTAATAGTAGTAAACTAAATATTTAAAGCTAAAAGTGCAAAACTTACTCTATTTAACAGGTAGTGGGGAGCACACAGAATTATTTTTAACACAAACGGCGAACAACTAATTAACTAATTAAATAAAAATAAATAGTTATAATAATAGAACAGGAAGAAAAAAAATTGTATTTTAAAAAAGTAAGGTTGAAAAACTACAGAAATTTTTCCAGCCTATCTATTGACCTTGACTCCAATCTTAATATTTTTATCGGAAATAACGCCCAGGGCAAGACTAACTTATTAGAAGGGTTAAACTTAATAATTAAAGGAAGCTCTTATAGAACAAAAGAGGACAGGGAAGTAATAAAGTGGAACAACGAAAGCGCCTATCTGTTTGGAGAAATAAATAAAGATGATGAAAATATTCAGATAGCCTTAGCTTTTGAGAAGAGGTCAGAGGACTTTTATAAAAATAAACTGATTAAAACAATAAAAATAAACCAAAATATTCAGAAAAAATATGCTTTAAACAAAGAATTTAAAGGGGTGGTGTTTTCTCCTGAACACCTTCAGATAATAAAAGGCGCCCCTTCTTTGAGAAGAAAATTTTTGGATGAACAGATATCCCAAATTTACCCCTTATATCATAGGCATCTTTCAGAATATTATAGAATTTTAGGACACCGCAACAATATATTAAAGAAAGAAATTAATCAAAAAAAGAAGAAAGAACAACTCCTTATATGGGACCCCCGGCTGATAGAGAGGGGTTCTTTTTTAATTTTAACCAGAATTAAATTTATAAAAAAGATAAACCGCCTGGCCCATAAATTTCATCAAAAAATTACCAAGGAAAAAGAAAATATAGAACTAGCCTACCAAAGCAATATATTGAAAGACCAGGAAGAAAACATTTCTTCGATAAACAAAGAATTTAAAGACAAACTAGAAGAACACAGAGAGAAAGAGATAGAACAGAGAGCCACCTTGCTTGGCCCCCACCGGGATGATTTTTCGGTAAGCATCAACGGGTTTAATATTGCTTCTTACGGCTCGCAGGGTCAGCAACGAACAGCCGTTTTGTCTTTGAAATTATCCGAACTAGAACTAATTAAGGAAAGAGAGGGGGTCTACCCTATATTTTTTTTAGATGATGTTATGTCAGAATTAGATGAAGACAGAAGGCATTTCTTGTTAGGCTTAATTATTGACAAGAAGGTCCAGGCTTTTATTACCAGTATAAATCTGGATTATTTTAATAGTAATATCAAAGAAAAAAGCAGGATATTTAAAATAGAAGAGGGGAAGATAATTAATTTATGAAAAAGAAAGACATAGTCCCATTTAAAAACGCCTTAGAAAATTTTTTAAAAGAGAAAAAGTGGAGCAAAAAGATAAAAGGGTACCAAATAATTAGTAATTGGGAGAGCCTGGCGGGGAAAGAGATTGCCCGATCTTCCCAGCCAATCAAAATACAAGACAAGTGCCTTTTTTTGGCTGTAAAAAGCAACGTTTGGGCCAATGAACTGAATTTAAGAAAAGGAGAGCTTATTGAAAAAATCAACCGGGAAGCGGGGGAAAAGATAATCTCTAATATCATGTTTAAGATCCGAGGACCTCAGTTTAAAGACAGTTAAACAGGGGTTTAAGAGAGATGCAAACAGAGAGACGAATTTTGACATAAGGGCTATAATATAGTAAAATTAATCAGGTTTTTAGAATAATAAATTGAATCTTCACCACAAATTATAAAAATAAAAACCGTGGCGGTAAGCTGCGGTTTCATTTTGATGGGAGTTTATACTATTGTCAAAAAGAAAAAAGAAAATCAATAATAAAGATAATCAATATACCGCTAAACAGATACAGGTCTTAGAGGGTTTAGTGGCCGTCAGAAAAAGGCCTAGTATGTACATCGGGAGCACTTCCAGTAGAGGATTGCATCATCTTTTAGATGAAGTGGTAGACAACAGCATCGATGAAGCAATGGCCGGCTATTGTAAAAAAATAGAAGTGATTATCCACCCGGACAACAGTGTTACTGTAACCGATGATGGCCGGGGGATTCCGGTTGACATTCACAAAGAGACCAAATTACCGGCGGTAACTATAGTAATGACCAAGCTTCATGCCGGGGGCAAGTTTGGAGGTAGCGGATATCGGGTCACCGGCGGATTACACGGAGTGGGTATTTCAGTGGTAAATGCCCTTTCGGAATGGCTGGAAGTAGAGGTATATCGAGATTCAGGAATATTTTTTCAGAGATTTGAAAGAGGGGATGCCGTCTCCGACTTAAAAAAGATAGGAAGATCTTCCCGCACCGGGACTAAAATTACCTTCAAGCCTGACCCGACTGTTTTTGAAGATACCACTTTTAATTTTGATAATATTACTCACCGGTTAAGAGAAATCGCTTTTTTAAATGCCGGGGTCAGGATTAATTTAAAAGATGAGAGGGAAGAGGATAAAGGAGTTTCTTATAAATACAATGGAGGGATAAGTGAATTTGTCAGCCATTTAAACAAAAACAAAGACCTTTTATTTCCAAGTCCTATCTGTTTTACAGGGAAGAAGGATGATATAGAAGTAGAGGTCGCATTACAATATAATGATGGGTATATAGAAAATATTCTTTCTTTTGCCAACAATATAAATACCGAAGAAGGTGGGACCCATTTAGCAGGATTTAAAGCGACTATAACCAGAGTAATAAACGATTATGCCCGTAACAATTTATTACCTAATGGTAAAAAAATATCTTTAAAAGAAGGAGAAAACAATCTTTCCGGCAATGATGTAAGAGAGGGATTGACCGCCGTAATTAGTGTAAAATTATTAAACCCTCAATTTGAGGGCCAGACTAAAACCAAGCTGGGAAACAGTGAGGTAAGGGGGATAGTATCTTATGTTGTCGGAGAAGGCCTAGGCAATTTTCTTAACGAGAATCCGGGTGTAAGTAAGAAGATACTGGCCAAATCCATTTCTGCCTTAAATGCCAGGGAGGCAGCCAGAAAAGCTCGAAATTTAATCCGCCAAAAAAATGGAATATTAGGATTGGGCACTCTCCCCGGGAAATTGGCTGATTGTTCGGAAAAAGATCCCTTATTCAGAGAGATATTTTTAGTAGAGGGGGATTCCGCAGGAGGCTCTGCCAAACAAGGGAGAGACAGGAGATTTCAGGCCATCCTGCCTTTAAGGGGCAAAATTTTAAATGTAGAAAAAGCACGTTTGCATAAAATATTAGATAATAATGAAATAAAATCTATGGTTACCGCTTTAGGTATAAACATCGGGGAAGATTTAGATATTGAAAAACTAAGATATTATAAAGTTATTATAATGACCGATGCAGATGTCGACGGAGCCCATATAAAAACTCTACTTTTAACCTTTTTCTTCCGTTATATGAAACCATTAATCGAAAGAGGGAATGTTTATATTGCCCAGCCTCCTCTCTATAAACTTGAATATAATAAAGAAAGTCATTATTTATATAACGAGCAGGAGTTAAACGATAAGTTAAAAGAGATAGACGGTAATCCTCGAATTCAGAGGTATAAAGGTTTGGGAGAAATGAATCCTGAGCAGTTATGGGAGACCACCATGAATCCGGGAAACAGAGTTTTAAAGAGAATAGAGCTGGAAGATAATATAGAAGCAGAAACTATGTTTACAGTTTTAATGGGGAATAAAGTTGAGCCCAGAAAAGATTTTATATATCAACACAGCTTAGAAGTGAAAGATCTGGATATTTAATAGCGTAGAGCGTGTAGCGTTTAGCGTATAGTAAAAACTAAAAACCCGAACTGATAACTTATATTTAACACTAAAGACTAATTTAATCAGTCAATTGGAGAACAGGTAAATTGGCGAATAAAAAAATTGGTCAATCGGGCAATTGGTTAATTGGTCAATTGATGAATTGGAGAATTAGTAAATTATGAAAGAAGAAGAAAAAGATAATTTAGATAATAATAAAGAAGAAAAAAAAGAGCTCGAAGAAGAACTTACAGACGCAAGCAGGTGTTTACCTACTGATGTCGGAGGGGAGATAAAAGAAGCCTATCTCAGTTACGCCATGAGCGTAATAGTGGGTCGAGCCTTACCTGATGTCCGTGACGGATTAAAACCGGTTCACCGCCGGGTATTATATTCTATGGAAAAAATGAGCAACACGTCTGATAAACCTTATAAAAAATCAGCTCGAATAGTGGGGGACATAATAGGTAAATACCATCCTCATGGCGATATAGCAGTATATGACACCATCGTAAGAATGGCCCAGGATTTTTCCTGTCGTTATCCTTTGGTCGATGGTCAGGGAAATTTTGGTTCAATTGACGGCGACTCAGCAGCCGCCCAAAGATATACCGAAATTCGAATGTCCAAGATTGCCCAGGAATTATTAGCCGACATAGACAAGGAAACGGTTGACTTTGTTCCCAATTACGATAATTCCCTTAAAGAGCCGACGGTTTTACCGGCCAAAATTCCCCAACTCTTACTTAATGGTTCTTCGGGAATTGCTGTAGGAATGGCCACCAACATCCCTCCGCACAATTTGGGAGAAGTAGTTGATGGCGCAGTAATGATAATCGAAGACCCGCAAGTTTCCGTGAAAGAATTAATTACCGCAATTAAGGGCCCTGATTTCCCTACCGGCGGCATAATTTGCGGTAAAACAGGAATAAGGAGCGCCTATGAAACCGGAAAGGGAATCATAAAAGTGCAGGCTGCAGTATTTACCGAAGGAGTAGATGGCGGAAAAAGTGGAGATAAGAAAAATCCCCGCATAATAATTAAAGAACTCCCTTATCAAGTAAATAAAGCAAAGTTGGTAGGGGATATTGCCCATCTGGTTCAGGATAAAAAGATTCTTGATATTACCAATCTAAGGGACGAGTCAGACAGAAAAGGGATGCGGATAGTTATTGAATTAAGGAGAGGTGCTAATGTTGATATAGTGCTGAACAATCTGTATAAACATACTAACATGAAAACCTCCTTTGGGATTAATATTTTAGCAATTTCCGAAGGACGCCCTAAAACCTTTAATTTAAAAGAGCTGTTAGAATGCTTTTTGGCCCACCGTAAAGAGGTGGTGGAAAGAAGAACCAGATATGAATTAAGAAAAGCCAGAGAAAGAGCCCATATTTTAGAAGGGTTGAAAATTGCCCTGTCTAATATTGATGAAGTAGTGCAGATTATTAAAAAGTCAGATAATGTAAAAACAGCGCATGCCAAGCTGAAAAGCAGGTTTGGATTGAGCGATATTCAGGCACAGGCCATATTAGATATGAAGCTGCAGCGTCTTACATCTCTGGAGACCGAAAAGATCTTGGAAGAATATTTAGAATTAATAAAACGCATTGCCTATTTGGAAGATATATTACAAAATGAAAAGAAACTCATGTTAATAATTAGAGACGAGCTGTTGGAAATGAAGCGGAAATACGGTGATGAAAGAAGGACTGAGATAATAGAAGACGAAGGAGAGTACGAGATCGAAGATTTCATTTCCTTAGAGGATATTGTTATAACTTATACCCGGGACGGATACCTTAAACGCCTTCCTTTAAGCACTTATAGAAAACAGAGGAGGGGAGGAAAAGGCAAAATTGGTATGACCACTAAATTAGAAGATCTTGTAGACCAGGTGTTTGTCACTACTAACCTTCATGATATCTTATTTTTCACCAGCAAAGGGATGGTTTACAGAAGGAGGGCATATCAGATTCCCGAGGGAGGGAGAACTTCCCGGGGGGTTGCAGTAATTAATTTATTGGGCATCGAGAAAGATGAACATATTACTACGATTATTCCCATAGAAAGCAACGAAATTGCAGAATCGAAAGAAGAAGATAACGAGAAGTATCTGTTTATGGCTACCAAAAAAGGAAAAATAAAAAAGGTTCCCCTTTCCCATTTTTATAATTTAAGAAATGTAGGAATTATCGCTATACGTCTTCTTCCAGAGGATGAATTGATTGGAGTAAAGCTTGCCGGTGAAGAAGAAAAAATCATTTTAACTACCAAAAGAGGAAATTCTATTTGTTTTTCAGGGAACCAAATAAGGCCCTTAACCAGGGTCGCTTGTGGTTCAAAAGGGATATCTATAAAAGAAAATGATTATCTTCTGAATATAAGTTTAGTTAGTCCGGAAACAGATGAAGACTTATTAATAGTTACTGAAGGTGGAATTGCTAAAAGAACCCCTATAAAGAAGTTTAGAGAATTCAAGAAAAGGGGTGGCAAGGGAGTAAGGTCTATTAAATTAACCAAAGAGAAAGGTCTGGTAGTAGCAGTTAAAGTGGTAAAAGAAGAAGATGAAATAGTGTTAATCAGCCAGCAAGGAATTGTAATTCGGGTCCCGGTTAAAGAAGTCCATAAAACAGGAAGATATACACAGGGAGTTAAGGCAATGAAACTTGCCCCAGAAGACATAGTGGCCAGCGTTGCCCTGGTATCAAGTGAAAATGTTGAACTAAACTAAATAAGTTTAGGAAAACAGACTATATTGTGCGAAATTTTGACAAAATTAAATTCGAGTGCTAAAATTATAAAAATTTAATAACAGGCCGATGACGGGAAGAGTAGGTTGAAGATTTTTTAATGTAGAAATTTTTCGACCGAAGACCAGTCTGGAGGCTTAAGATGAATCTTGCAAAAAGAGCAAATCTTTCGGGAGAAGACCCTTACAGCTTAAAAGAGAGTTCTGAAAATACAATTTCAGAGAAATAAAGTGGAACCGCGAAAATCTTTCGTCTTTATATTTAACATATAAGGCGAAAGATTTTTTTATATGTTTAAGAGAAAGGTTGATGGATAATTATGAAGAAAAATACGATTAATATCGGGATATTAGGATTAGGCACGGTAGGCCAGGGCACCCTTAAGATTTTGCAGGAGAATAAAGAGTTTATCGAGCAAAAGATATATCCCAAAAAAATAATCTTAAAGAAATTGGCAGATAAAGATAAAACCAAAATTCTGCCCGACAAAAAGCTCTATAAAATTTTTACTGATTCTGCTGAAGAAATAATAAATGATCCGGAAATAGATATCGTAGTAGAGACCATAGGCGGTTTTGAGCCGGCAAAAAGTTTGATTATGCAAGCCCTTAAGTCAGGAAAACACGTAGTTACTGCCAACAAAGAAGTGATAGCCAAAGCAGGATATGAAATTCTGGAATTAGCCCGGGGAAATAAGGCGTATTTTCTTTTTGAAGCAAGTGTTGCCAGCGGTATCCCCATCATCGGGGCACTTTCCCATTCTCTTACTTCTTATAAATTAAAGGAGATAATAGGAATTTTAAATGGTACTACCAATTATATCCTCACCAAGATGAGTGAAGAGGGCAAAGATTATGAAGAAGCCTTAAAGGAGGCTCAGGAGAAGGGGTATGCTGAGGTCGATCCCGGCAAAGATATTGATGGGTTTGATGCCTTTAACAAGATATTTATTCTTTCTGCCATTGCCTTCAGGGCGAAGATCGATCCGGACGATATCTATTATGAGGGGATAAGAAATATTACTAAGCTGGATATTGAATATGCCCGAGAGTTGGGTTATACAGTTAAACTCCTGGCTTTGGCCCGAAACACAGGTACGGATTTAGACATAAGGGTTCATCCGGCATTAATACCTAAAAGGCATATTCTGGCTAATATTGGTGGTGCCTACAATGGAATTCTGGTTCGGGGAGGGGATTTTGGAGACTTAACTTTTTCCGGTCTGGGAGCCGGGGCTTTACCTGCGGGAAGCATGATTGTCAGTGATATAGTAGAGATAATTAAAAATTATGATAATTACCATAACCAGTATAATTGTTTTGAAAAGAAGAAGATCAGGGATTTCAGCCAAACTCATTCTCCTTATTATTTAAGGATCAGAGTAAAAGATAGGCCCGGGGTACTGGCGGAGATTGCCGGTGTTTTCGCCCGGAAAAAAGTCAGCTTTCTTTCGGTTATACAAAAGGGAGAGGCCGGAGAAGTAGCAGATATTGTTTTCCTGACCCATCAGGCCAAAGAAGGCAATGTCCGGGAGGCTTTAGAGGAAGTTGCCCGCTTAGAATGCGTAGAAAAAATATGCAGTGCCATCAGAGTGGTGGAAATATAAATTAGCGTAGAGCGTGTAGCGTTTAGCGCATAGTGAAGAAAGAAGAAGTCAGGAGACAGTATTCAGAAGCCAGAAGATAAATTAGTATCGAGTATCGAGCATATAGTGAAGAAAATAGCAAAGAGTAATTGGTAATGTGTGATAGGTAAAGAAAGTCTGGAGTGTTTAGCGTATAGTGTATAGTTAGGAAGAAAGAAAAAGAAATCAAAATCAAGGAGATATAAGTAAGTGTATTACGGTGCTTCCTCATTGTGTAGAGGCACGGCGTGCCGTGTCTTACCCATTCATCACGGCAACGCCGTGATGCTACCGATAACCGTAAACTGATTTTCTTATCTAAAAACTAAAAACAAAAAACTATAACCTATTATTCTGTACTAACGACTATTCACTATTCACTAACGACTAGTTTAGGGGAGAGAATTTATGATAAAAATTAGAGTTCCGGCTACTACCGCCAACTTGGGTCCGGGTTTTGACTGTCTGGGTCTGGCTTTAAAATTATATTTAAATCTGGAGATAGAAGAGATAGAAGAGGGCTTGGTTGTTGAATACCAGGGAGAAGGAGCGGAAAAGTTTTCGGCCAAAAAGAAAGAGGATACCCTGATCTGGAAATCTATGAACCTGGTTTTAAAAAGAACTTATAAAGATATCCATAAAAAGGGATTAAAAATAAGAGTATTCAATAAAATACCTATTACCAGAGGATTAGGTAGTAGTGCATCAGCAATAATAGGGGGAATAGTGGGAGCAGCCAAACTCTTTAATATTAATTTAACTAATCAGGAGATGCTTGAATTGGCTCTCTCTTTAGAAGGGCATATGGATAATGTTGTCCCTGCTCTAATCGGGGGGCTTACCTTAGCTTATAAAACAAGCCAAGAGGAGATAAAGTGGACCAGAATAGAAACTCCCCTTGATTTACGAGTTGTGGTGGCGATACCGGATTTTACTTTAAATACAAAAGAGATGAGAAAGGTTTTGCCCCAAAAAGTTGCTTTGTCTGAAGCGATATTTAATTTAAGCAGGTCTGCTCTTTTGGTTAACGCCTTACAAAATTCTGATTGGGAAGTGTTGGCTGAGGCCATGGAAGACAGACTGCATCAGCCTTATAGGACACCCTTTATCCCGGGGATTGAAGATATGTTTTCCCAAATTAAAAAAACGGGCTTAGCCGGTGTTGCCCTAAGCGGTTCCGGACCATCGGTAGTTTCCCTAACCAAAGTGGGTTCGGAGAAAGCAATAAGCAAGATAATGAAAGATGCTTTTTTAAATGCAGGGATAACTTGCCGGGTCTTAGTGTTGGAAGCCGATTTAGAGGGAACCAAATTCGTATCTCGTATCTCGTGAATCGTATCTCGTTTAGGATTAGCTAGTTGATGAATTAGTATTAAACTAGCTAACCAACTAACTAAAAAACAATTCAAGGAGTGAATCTTTTACTGATGAATAAAATTATAGTGCAAAAATACGGAGGAAGCTCGGTAGCAAATATCGAGCGGATAAAAAAGGTAGCCGAGAAAATAGTAGAAAAGGCAAAAGAAGGAAATAAAGTGGTGGTAGTAGTTTCAGCGATGGGGAAGACTACCGATGAATTAATCAAGATGGCTGGTAAAATTACCTCCTCTCCCGATGAACGAGAATTAGATATGTTAATTTCTACCGGTGAACAGGTTTCTATAGCTTTACTAACTATGGCTATTCACTCCCTGGGCTGGGATGCTATCTCTTTTACCGGAATGCAGGCAGGGATTGTTACCAATGCCGTTCATACCAGGGCCAAGGTTACCGCCGTAAACCATAAAAAGTTAAAGTCAGCTTTAGAAAAAGGTAAAATAATTATCGTAGCCGGCTTTCAGGGTATTGATGCCAATGGTGATATCACTACTTTGGGCAGGGGAGGGTCAGATACTACCGCTATAGCCCTGGCCGCACAGCTGGAGGCAGACAGATGTGAAATCTACACTGATGTAGATGGAGTCTACACAGCTGACCCGCGAATTGTCCGCACAGCCTGTCGAATTCCAGTAATTTCCTATGATGAAATGGCCGAGATGGCAAATTTAGGGGCCAAAGTGATGCACTATAGAGCTATAGATTTAGCCAGAAATTATAAAGTAAAGATTTTAGTTAAATCGTCTTTTATTGTTGGAGAAGGTACGCTTATAAAGGAGGTAGACTCGATGTTAGAAAAAGTAATCGTAAGGGGAGTAACCCAGGAGACCAATGTAGGTAAAATCGTAGTCCAGGGGGTTCCGGATGTTCCCGGTGTAGCTTATAAATTATTTAAAGCCTTAGCCGAAGAAGAGATAATTGTAGATATGATTATCCAAAGCGCTCATCATAACGAGGTTAATGACATAGCCTTTACCGTTGCTTTAAACGATTTTGATAAATCTATTCGAATCACCAAACAAATAGCAGATAAAATTGAAGCCAAAGGAGTAATATCAGAACCGGAAGTAGCCAAAGTATCCATCGTAGGTGCAGGTATCACCAGCGACCCGGCTATAGCCGCTAGGATGTTCGGTGCCTTAGCCAAACAAGGGATAAATATAGATATGATCAGCACTTCCGGAATTAGAATATCCTGTCTGATCAGCGCTTTCCGCATAGAAGATGCGGTGAGAGCAGTCCATAAAGAATTTAATTTAGATAAAGTAGGTGAAGAACAATGAGAAAATATAATGTAGCCGTCGTAGGAGCTACCGGAGCGGTAGGAGAAGAGATGAGATTGGTTTTAGAAGAGAGAAAATTTCCGGTGGAAAAATTAAGCCTCTTCGCCTCTGGCCGTTCAACTGACAGGGTATATCAATTTAACGGAGAAAAAATTACCGTCCGGGAGTTAAAAGAAGATTCCTTTGCCGGGATTGATATCGCCCTTTTTTCAGCCGGTGATGAAGTAAGTGCCCGCTTTGCCCCCCTGGCAGTCCGGCAGGGGACGATAGTAATAGATAATTGTAAATACTTCCGTATGGACCCCAACGTTCCTCTGGTAGTTCCGGAAGTGAATCCTGATGATTTAAAATGGCACAAGGGTTTAATCGCCAATCCCAACTGTTCTACCATTCAGATGGTGGTGGCTTTAAAACCTATCTATGATGAAGCGGGGATAGAAAGAGTTATAGTGGCTACCTATCAGAGCGTTTCCGGAACCGGGAAAGAAGCCATAGAGGAATTAAAAAATCAAACTGCATCTATCGCAAGCGGCAAAGAATTTGAAATCGAAGCCTATCCTTATCAGATAGCTTATAATGTACTCCCCCATATCGGTTCTTTTAAAGAGAATGGCTATACTTCTGAAGAAATGAAGATGTTAGACGAAACCAGAAAGATATTGGGAGACGATAATATCCGAGTTGCCGCCACCACGGTGAGAGTCCCGGTCTATCGGGCTCATTCGGAAGTAGTCCACATAGAAACTAAAAAGAAAATTTCTCTTCAGAGGACCCGGGAAATATTGAGTGCCTTCCCCGGGGTTAAAGTGATTGATAATCCGGAAAAATTAGAATATCCCCTGCCTTTGTTTGCTGAAGGGAAAGATGAAGTCTTTGTAGGCAGAATCAGAGAGGACATCTCTACCGAAAACGGTCTGGTGATGTGGGTGGTATCCGATAACCTGCGAAAAGGTGCCGCCCTAAACGCCGTCCAAATCGCCGAACAGCTAATAAAATAACAAGGAAAAACCTACCAGGGGACGGTTCTCTGTCAGGTTTTATTTCTATGCCAAAGGGACGTTCAGTAATTTCTTTTGTTTTGGCTGGTAATCTGGTAAAATAAATATATGAAAACACTTCCTCAATTTCTAAAAAAATATTTTTGGGATGTAAATTTATCTAAATTAAATGAAGAAATATATACTTCGTTTATTGTTGAAAGAATTTTAGAAGAAGGAGATGAAAAAGCAACAAGGTGGATGAGAGACAACTTTGATCTCGAGCAGATAAAAAATGTACTTTATAATTCTAAGAATCTTTCCCCCAGAAGTGCTAATTATTGGCAACTAATTTTTAATCTAAAGAGAGAAAAAATTTTATGCCTCAGGAAATCATTTCAAAAAAAACAAAGGCTAATCTGGAAATACTAACCAAAGAAGCAGTGCTCAAAAATTTCTATTTGGCTGGTGGAACAGGAATTAACGTCGCAGACCTCAGAGATATAGGTTGTATGAAAATTGATGCTATTTCCTCCCGTGGAATGAAAAGGGATTTTATTGATTTGTTTTTTATCTGTAAAGAATTAATATCTTTAAAGAGTCTTCTAAGTTTGTTTAAAAAGAAATACAAAAGCGTGAGTTATAATATGGTGCATATTTTAAAAAACTTAGCGTATTTCGAAGATGCCGAAAATAATCCAATGCCAAAGATGATAATTCCTGCTTCCTGGCAAGAAGTAAAAGGTTTTTTCAAAGAAGAAATTAGAAAAATTAATAATAAATAAAAACCTACCAGGGGACGGTCCTTTGGCAGGTTTTATGCACCCTTTCCCTCAAATAACCCCCCCCCAAAAAATTATTCTTTACAATTTCTTTTATGGTATAATATATTTCAATTTTATAAACATAAACAAATTCACACTATTTTTATCCGGAGGAAATAAACAATTGTTACTGAATAGTAAAAATATCCACATATTAAAAAAAGACGGAAAAGAAATTTTATTAGTAGGCACTGCTCATGTCTCTAAAGATAGCGCTCGGGAAGTGAAAGAATTAATTGAGCAAGAAAAGCCGGACAGTGTCTGCGTAGAGCTGTGTTCTGCCCGCTATAACAGTATAAACAATCGGAACAAATGGAAAAATATGGATATTATTACCATAATCAAACAAAGAAAGGCTCCGCTTCTTCTGGTTAATTTGATTTTATCTTCTTTTCAGAAACGATTAGCTCAGCAATTAGGAATTAATCCGGGGCAGGAGATGATTCAGGCCATCTCATCAGCAAAAGAGACTAATGCTCACCTGGTTCTTGCCGATAGAGATATCCAGGTCACCTTTACCCGTGTCTGGAAAAAGCTCAGTCTTTGGGGGAAAATGCGCATACTTTTTATGTTAATCTTCAGTATGTTCAGCAGAGAAAAAATTTCGGAAGAAGAAATTGAAAGGCTAAAATCAGAAGATGTCCTTACTGTGGCTTTAAGCGAATTAGCCCGTTCATTCCCCCGATTGAAAAATACTTTAATAGACGAAAGAGATCAATACCTGGCTGAAAAAATAAAACTGGCTCCGGGCACTAAAGTCATTGCTATTGTTGGTGCCGGACATGTTCCGGGGATTAAAAAAGAAATAGATAAAGAGCATGATTTAACCGCTCTTACTAAAATACCTTCTACTTCCAACTATATAAAAGTATTAGTCTGGGGTATCCCTTTGGCAATAATTGCTATTATCGCCTCAACTTTTACCTATTCACCCCCTACCGGTTTTGAGCAAATTGTTCAATGGTTTTTATGGAACGGTTCCCTATCTGCCCTGGGGGCATTAATAGCTATGGCACACCCTCTCTCTATTCTTACTGCCTTTGCCGCAGCTCCTTTTAGTTCTTTAAATCCTCTTTTAGCTGCTGGGTGGTTTGCCGGTATTGCGGAAGCCCTAATCAGGCGTCCCCGGGTAGAAGATTTCGAACAGCTGGGGAATATAACTACCCTTAAAGACTTTTTTCATAATCGGGTTACTAAAATATTACTGGTAGTTGCTCTTGCCAATCTGGGAAGTATGGCAGGGACATTTATCGGTGGAGCAAAAGTAATTCAGCTCTTTATCAATACCATCAATCCTTAAAATTCCAATCATCTTCCGATTGTAAACCAAAAACCCACAATCAAAAACTTTCTTCCAAAAAAGAGGATTTTTGAAAACTTTTATAGAATTATAATACTAAGACTTTTCATAGATATAAGGCAGAGGAAACGAATATAACAGCGATAATGGTATATAAAAGAATAGGATTTACCATTATAGAAACATTTAAGGATTAATTATCAAATTAAGCTAAATAAGGACACATCCTATTTAGAGAGAGATATCTCAGAAATACTTTAGATATAAGCAAGTTAGGCGAATGCCAAAGGAGGAAAACAAATGGCCGCTAATTGGATAGACACATCGAAATTATCATTTAATAGCTTATTGCTTCTTGAATCTATACAAATTAGCTGGTTTCCAGGATGGCTTCCAGAAAAAGAGCTTGCTATCGCTTTAGGAGCTAATCCAATAGTAGAATGGTTTTTGAGAAATAAATGTCCAGAGATAAGAAATTGGTTAGATAAAATTGTTTCTTTGGACACTGGGAAATGTAATAAAAATGATATACACAAGGCAGAACAGACAATCTTGAATTCAATCAATGATCTTTTGACCTATGTGATAGATCCATCAATATACGATGCTCAACCTTTTCTTCAATGGGATTCATCTGAATTAACATCAATAGTTGACTTTAATGGAAAAATTATTATAGATGTTGGTGCTGGGACAGGAAAAATAACTTTTATTGCTGCACTAAAGGCTCAGGCGGTCTACGCGGTAGAGCCAGTCGCTAATTTGCGCTTTTATTTGAAGCAGAAAGCGAAGAAAAAGGGGACAAGTAATGTATTTCCTGTTGATGGTTTAATAACAGATATTCCTTTTCAAGATAATTTTGCAGATATAGTTATGGGAGGTTATGTATTTGGAGACAACAAAGAAGCGGAGTACAAGGAAATGGAGAGGGTTACAAAGAAGAGCGGTATAGTTATATATTGTCCTGGGAACGATGATTTGGATAATGAGAGACATCAATTTCTTGTTAATAAGGGGTACAAGTGGTCCAAATTTGAAACACCAGGAAAAGGAATGAAAAGAAAATACTGGAGATGTATTATCTGATATACGAAAAACACCGAACATAGTTGAAAAAGTGTGAGAGGGAAAATCCTGTGAGAAGATATTTAATTGTGAATCGAATAGAATTTGCTGTTACGTATCATGGAAGGATTAGTAAATTGGGCAAAGACAAAATGTGTGAAACCTGATCCTGAAGGATATTACTCTATTTGTCACATGTGTACTGATATTCGAAAGAGAATAAGCAAAACTTCAAAATGAAGGCTAATATTAGTAGAATGTTTAGGATTCATCACCTAATAGTGTGTTTTGTTTCGCTTTGCTCAACCCAAGAGCCATATATCCTCAGAAGTTCTTGTGTTTTGTGTCAGGTCTCAAACATTTTAAGTTTGTGAGTTAGTGAAATAACTAGGATCTACGGTTACAACATTGTATATGTTTGGATACGTTGTAGCTATACCCTAAGGAGGGAAGATCTATGTCAAAGTGCAAGATTATTGATACATTTCCAGAGTTTTTGACCTTCTGGGAAAAAGCCAAAACAGAGCCTACAGATAAACAGATAGAGTTTTGGGCATCAGTATATATGTTACAATGGCCAAAACTTTTGGAGAAGCAACAGAAAGATTATTCCAGCCAGGGCCTTGACTGGAAGCAAATTGCGCGAGAAAAGATATTTCCTTTCCTGGAGGAAAGGCTCTCCGCTATGTGTAAAGCTCATACCCATTTATTGAAATTATGTATCCCGATTTACAAGAGAGCACAAAAGGTAATGGAGTTTGAATCCAGTGTTATATTTGTAATCTATGTGGGTATCGGATGTGGCGCGGGATGGTCCACTTCATTTAACAATTTACCAGCTATACTTTTTGGATTGGAGAATATCGCTGAGTGTGGCTGGAACCAACCTCAAACGCTCTCTGGTTTGATCGCCCATGAAATAGGGCATGTTATCCAAGGCCTTTTACGTGCACAACATGGCAAGGCTAATGGTTCTGGCCCTTTCTGGCAACTCTATTGTGAAGGGTTTGCCCAACGATGTGAACATGTGATCCTTAATAAGAATACTTGGCATCAATCAGCAGGAGACAATGAATGGCTTATTTGGTGTGAGAAGCACAAAGGATGGTTAGCAGCCGAGTTTTTAACATTGGTAGATGTAGGAGAGCCGATCCAACCATTCTTTGGTTCGTGGTTTGATATCTGTGACCAAAAGGAATGTGGCTATTTCCTGGGACACGAATTGATCAGGAGTTTTGAAGCAACTACAAGTTTAAAAAAGATTGCATTGTGGGACAAAGGACAGGTGGAGGCTCGGTTTAGGTATATTTTGGAAAACATTGCTGGGCACGGTGCATAACAGTGGGTCATGAAATTTCATTGTATCGATAATTTAACAGAAATTAAGGAAAAGGGGATCGAATATTTGATTGATAAGCAATGGAAGAATTACAAAGAGGGCAGGTGAAGATGATATTTAGAATAACTTCCGATAACAGCGTGTTTGCGATTTCGGTGCTTTTTATTATAATATTGAATAATCGTATAAAGAAAATGTATGTAGCAGCACGGCGTTGCCGTGCTGAATAAAAAAACACCGCAACGCAGTGTTTCTACAAAATTCAGAGGACACGGCACGCCGTGTCCCTACAGGAATTACTCTTTCTATTGTTCCTTCTCCCCGCATGTTATTCTCATGGAAACGGGAATCTATCTTCTCCCCTCCGAAAATAGATCGGCCGGTCGGCCGATTGAATAAACTCGCACCTCACATCTTGCAAATGTAAATTATAAACCTAAAACTTTCTCCCAAAAAAGAGGATTTTTGAAAATTATGTAGAATTATAAAATTAGATTATATATGAGGTATTGTTATATAAAAAATTAGACAATATCTATGGAGGTGAAAATGAGAAGATGAGTAACAAATGGTTGAAATTCACATTTTTTACTATCCTATTAATCGGAGCTGGATATTTCTTCGGAACAATCTGTAGGCAAATCGGCCAGGCTTATGACTTAATACTTTCTCCTTCTGGGGAGCTCCTGTATCTGCTATTATGGTTATTGATAGCTTTGGGCGGCTTAATGGTGGCTGCTGGCTTAGTAGCAGCTCTACTGCGACCTTTATGGATTGGCATTATAGCCTTTATTCTCTCTGGATTAGCTATGCTTCTGGGCTGGCAGCAGGTGACAATAGGTAATGGCATTCTGATTCTGGGGTACCTTCTCGTTGCATTCTTCTACACCTTTGTAGTTGCGAGGGAACTAAATGAGCGGATTAGGTTCTCTGTGCGGTCCATCAGTGAAGGTCAAAGTATATTGCTTATGGCCCTTATACTTGTGGTTTGTGGGAGTCTATATTTTGGCTGTACTGCACATATTGAGCAAGAAGGGTTTACACCACCTCAGTTTTACATCAAGATGTTTATGGAGCAGATGGAAAAGCAGATCGAAGCCCGGGTGCCTGCAAAGGAACGTCAAGAGGTAATAACTCAATTTAGAAAGGAATTCCAATATACTGTTGATGAATTTTTTAAGAGTACGGTGAAACCTTATGAAAAGTATATCCCCTTGGCCATAATTGCGGTTTTATTTATGTCTTTGGTGACAGTAACCCGCCTATTAGTCTGGGTACCAACTTTACTTATGAGTATTATATTTCTGTTGCTTAGGGCAATGGGCACAGTAAAGCTAATCAGCGAGACCCGGGAGGTACAGAGGTTGGTTATCAGCTAAAGTTCCTCAATAGGTTTATATAGGAGGAGTAAATAGAATAAATAAGGACACATCCTATTTTATAATAAATCCTTTACTTGACAGTTTAAATAGGTATTTGTTTTTAACAAATTTGTAGAGAATGGCTTAGTGATGTAGGTAGTATAAGATAACCTAAGAAAGGGCGTGACCTTAAATGCGGTTCAAATTACCAAGCAGATAGCAGTGATGAGGGTTTTTATAAATATTAAACTTACTAAGAAGGAGTGGATGACAATATGATTGATACAAAACTAAAAGGCAAAGTAGCAATTGTCACCGGGGCAAACAATCCTTATGGTATAGGTGCTGGAATTGCCAAGGCTTTAGCCTCGGAACAAGTGAAAGTCTTTCTTCAATACTTTAGAGTTAATGTTGATAATAATAAACAATTAAAAGAACCTGATGCCCCTGGCGAGGAGTTTTATAATTTTCAAAGACAAAAAGATACATATGAAATTCTTACTGTTATTAAACAGATCGGTGGGCAAGCTCATGAATATGAATGTGATTTATCTAAACCCGAAGCTGTTAGAGACTTATTTAATGAAGCTGAAGCTGTTTTTGGCCCCGTTAATATACTTGTAAATAACGCTGCTCACTGGGAACCCGATACTTTTTTATTTTCTAAACAAGATTTGGTTAATAAATTCGTTGAGAAATGGACATCTGCTCCAAGAACTATTACAGACGGTAGTTTTGATCGTCTTTTTGCAGTCAATACCAAAGCAGTTGCATTATTGATGACTGAGTTCGCAAAAAGACATATCGAACGAGAAGCGAGTTGGGGTAGGATAATAAACATCAGCACTGACGGTGCCTACTGCTTCCCTTCTGAAATATCTTATGGTGCTAGCAAGCTGGCATTAGAAGGCTATTCAAGAAGTGCTGCTACAGAGTTAGGACAATTTGGTATAACTGTAAATATTATATCACCAGGAGCAGTTCAAACTGGTTGGATAACTCCTGAGATGGAATCCGAAATAACTTCAAGTTATCCACTGAAGAGAATTGGAAAACCGGAAGATATAGCCGATGTGGTTGTATTCTTAGCTTCGGAGCAGGCACGATGGGTAACCGGACAAAAGATTTATGTTGGTGGCGGACATGCTATGTAATATATTCTTTTGAAGGATTGGGAGCTGTAATCAATATAACTGTTGTAGTGTTAGTAGGTGCGTGCATCAAAAGCTCAAGAGCAGTTCTATCACTGCGTTAGCGTTCTACTCTACTGATTCGGCTATTAGTTTACAAAGTACGATTTTTAGGTGTGGTTATGATGACAAATAAGCACTATGAAGAATTTATGAAGATTGCAATTGAAGAGGGTAAAACCTCTTTGAAAGGGGGGAAATAAAGGATTAGGAAGGAGACTCGTCAAAATAATTAAAAATTGAGCAAAATTATTTCTTATAAAGGAGATAAAATATTATGACTAAACATGAATTTGGTATTGAAAAACCAAAAAATCTTCAGGAGGAATGGCCAGGACAATATAAAATATTTTCCTGGTTAGAGTATGTGGTGAATATACCATACCCAATTTTTATTATCACTACCTATAAGGCCAACGGGAAAGCAAATGCTAATTTATGGGCATGGGGATGTTTCGCCGGGGAAGAAAATGGTTTTTATTCTTTGATTGCCTTAACCGATACCACTCACACTTATGAAAACATAAAACGTACGAAAGAGTGGTGTATTAATTTCCCGTCTTTAGATTTTAAAGAGGAATGTTTTAAAACAATAGAACATAATCAGATTGATGATGATGAAATTGAGCAAGCGGGATTTACCAAAGAGTCATCAGTGTGCGTTCATGCCCCGAGAATAAAGGAATGTCCAATATCATTAGAATGCAAATTCGAATGGGAGAAATCTTTATTTAAGAATAGTTCTCAGAAAATAATGTGTGGCAAAATAATACATTTTGGAGTGGATGAAAAAGTTGTTAATCTCGATCAAAAAGCGAGGATTGAGAAATTGAAAATAATGTATAATTTTAGAAGTCAATTGAATCCATTAACCGGAGAATTAACACCTGGCGGCATAAGTATTATAGATAAATCGGCTTTTAGCAATTAAAATAGTAGGCTATTTAATAAAATTGCTATTTCAAAAAGAGGTAGCGGATGCAAATAGATATAAAAAGATTAAAAAAAAGCGAATTATATTCTGAGGAGCTGGGCATTTATTTAAAAGAAAATAACGATAGAGAAATTTTTAAATGGTTTTTGGCCAGCATTCTCTTTGGGACAAGAATATCAGAAACAATTGCTAAAAATACTTACAAGACCTTCGAAAGATATAATCTCCTAGAGCCAAGAAAGATATTAAAAGCGGGCTGGGATTTTTTGGTAAACCCGATTATGAGAGAGGGTGGGTATGTACGTTATGATGAAAAAACCTCTACTCAAATTTTGAGAAATTGTGAGACCCTCATCCAAAAATATAGAGGAAGTTTAAAAGAATTGCACAAAGAAGCCCAAAATAGTAAAGATTTAGAAAATAGATTGACCAATTTTTATGGCATTGGTCCAATAACTACAAATATCTTCCTTAGAGAATTAAGGCCTTTTTGGGAAAAAGCCAACCCAGAACCATTGCCAATTGTAAAGAAAATTGCCAAAAGATATAAGATAGAGCTAGATGAATATAATAAGAAAAGTTTGACATTTATTAGAATTGAGGCAGGTTTAATAAGGTTGAGAAATGAAAGGAGGTACAAGTAATGAAAGTATGGCATGAACAAGATAATTTTTGGGCGAAATGGGCCCCCATTCTATTTCCCAAGCAACGCTGGGAAAATACGCAAGAGGAAGTGACAAACATCGTTTCTTTGCTAAAAATTGACCCAAGCGCTTCTATTCTCGATCTTTGCTGTGGACCGGGGAGACATTCCTTAGAATTAGCCCGACGTGGCTTTTCCCTGACAGGGGTAGATAGAACCAAAAGTTATTTGGAAAAAGCTCGTAAACAAGCAGAAACAGAAGGACTCAAAGTCGAGTTTATACAAGAAGACATGAGGAGTTTTTGCAAACCTAACACTTTTGATGTGGCGATTAATCTTTTTACTTCTTTTGGTTACTTTGAAGATATGAAGGATGACAAAAAGGTTATAACTAACGTATACCGCTCTCTGAAAAATAAAGGCATATTTTTAATTGATATTATGGGAAAGGAAGTTCTTGCTCGTGTATTTTGCGAACGCAATTGGCAGGAAGTAGATAATAATATTGTATTGGAAGAACGTAAAATTTGTAAAAACTGGAGCTGGATTGATAATCGTTGGATCCTGATAAAAGACGGGAAAAAAGAAGAATATAAAATTTCCCATCGTATTTATTCAGCAGTGGAACTTACTGCGCTCTTAAATGAGTGTGGTTTTAATTCAATCGATGCTTATGGAGATTTAACCGGTGAGCCATACGACCATACGGCAAAAAGGTTGATTCTTGTAGCCCACAAAGGAAAAGACAAAACATAATTATCTGAAAAAGCAAGATTTCCTCAATCTTTTGTCGAATTCTTAATAAGTATTCAAAAATAACTAAAAAAATTAATTTTTTCCAATTTTTTCTAATTATTTCCCCAATTCTTGCCATACAGTAGTCACAATAATGTGATATAATTATAAAAACATTTTCACAGGACAGAGTTTCCCGATATTTGTCATTGCGAACCGAAGGGAACGCGGCAATCTCATTACCAGCTCTGTCTCAACTATCTTACTCGCGATTATCTATTTCTTTAATCGGAGGTAAAAAAAGATGAACAAAATTGAAAGATTAATGAACACTATTATCATCCTAAAGACCCGTCCCGGTATCCAGGTAGAAAACTTAGCCCGGATACTTAATATCTCTTGCCGCACTATCTATCGGGACTTCAAGGTCTTAGACCTTGCCGGCTTACCGGTATACTCCTCCACCGGACCTCATGGCGGCTATTATATCGATGAACACTACTTCCTTCCCCCCTTAAGATTTACCGGTGAAGAGGCCGCTTCCCTATTCTTGGCCGGAAACTTTCTCCTCCAGCAGAAAGGATTTCCCTACCAGAAAGATATGCACCTGGCCCTGCTTAAAATCGAAAACCTCCTGGAGAAAGATAACAAAAAATATATCCGTGAAGTAAAAGACTCTATCTTTTTTAATATCCAGAAACTAAAAGACTATGAAGACTACAGTGAAACATTTGCCCTGTTAAATGAAGCCATCCTAAACAAAAAGCAAGTTCACATTAAATACTACACCATCAGTCGGGACGAAATAACTACCCGCACCGTAAACCCTTACCATCTGATGTTCCGCCAAGGGGCCTGGTATCTTATCGCCTACTGTCACTGGCGCAAAAAGACCAAGATATTCAGAATAGATCGGATTAAAGAGCTCCATATTACCGAAGACACCTTTACTGTCTCTTCTAAATTTTCACTTTCCGATTATATGAGCAAAAGCTCGCAGGTAATAAGAGGAGAAGACCAGAAGATTAGAGTAAAAATATTTCCTCCCGCCTCCCGTTGGGCTAAAGAAGAGTTAAGACATCCCACTCAGAAGATAAGAAAATTATCCGATGGCTCTATCATCTTCTCTGCCGAGGTAAGTGGTATAACCGAAGTTAAGAAATGGATTCTGGGAATGGGCAGTTATGCCGAGGTCCTTGCTCCCAAGAGCCTTCGCCGGGAGATACAGGAAGAGATTTCCGGAATGAAAAAAAGATATAAATAAATTATAAACTATGATCGTCAATTGAAGAAGATTCAGTTATCCGGAAATTCCGGATGATTCAGAAAGTGAGTAAAATGAGCGACAAAGTACTTCCCTTAACATATTGTATTTATACTAACGACTAATTTAATCGGTCAATTGGTAAATTAGATACATATAGGCGGATTTTATTATGCAATCACAAGTCTATCCCTGGAGGAGATACTGGGCAAGGTTATTTGATATTACCTTTATCATGCCCATCTATGTATTTATAATTGCTCTATTCTCCCCAGGACTCAATTACACAATAACCAGAATGGACGGTTTTATCGGCGGTATACTACTGTTACTATTTTACCTGATATTCTTCGAGCCCATGATGCTCTCCTCATTCGGTACTACTCCCGGGAAGGCTTTGCTGGGAATAAAGATACGTGATCTATCCGGAAAAAAGATTTCTTATGCCACAGCAATGAGAAGAGGATTCCTTCTCTGGTTAAATGGTATGGGGATGGGAATTCCCTTTATCGCATTTTTCACTATGATATTTGCTTACAACAAATTAAAGAGAAACGGAATAACCAGTTGGGATGAGAAATGCGGAATCAGCGTAATACACGACCAATTAAGTATTTTCAGGGTCATTTTATTTATAACCATATTCATTTTTTGTATATTTATATGGGCTGGATTTATGAGTAATTATTAAATAAATAGTAAATAAATAGGGATACATCCCATTTTCTTAGATAATTAATATATTACTTTTAAATTAGATAAATAGGGTCCCTATTTTTTATTCTTTATTTACAAGGGTTTAAGACCCCAAAGGACACGGCACGCCGTGCCCCTACGGGAATGCCCTTTAAACGTACTTTAATTTTCGAAAAATCGGGTAATTGCGACATTTTTTTAGCCTTTTTTGGCCTCCCCGAAACTCTGTAGCCCTTATAAATAGCCACTTTAAGATTTTGAGGGAGTGAAAATAAGCCAAGAAACACTCATTTTCCGAGGGTAAAACTATAAGTTGAGGTAAAATAGGCGCCTAAAATCAAAAATTCGCAATCTACCCTCAAAACCCTTATTTTACAAGGCTTTCACGCCCCCAATTTTCCTATTTTTTACCTTTCCTTTGAAATAATTATTAGTATTCAGTAAGTCCCCCACATTAGCCTTACAAGGGGGGAGGAGTTTTAGAATGCGGTTTATTGACTTATGGTAAATGTGTGTTATTATATATATTTAAAAATAATTACTGAGTATACCTTAAGTAAATAGAGAAAACAGGTCCCATTTTCTTTATAACAATAAGGAATGAGCAGTAAATTTTATTAACTTGAGGAGAAAAATTATGACAGATAAAATCAAATTTGAGCATCTCGGCCTTTCTGAAAGGGTTTTAGATGCTGTTTATAAGAAGGGCTTTGAAGAACCATCTAGTATTCAGGCCTTAACAATTCCCGTAATGTTGCGGGATGATACCAATATAATAGCACAGGCTCAGACAGGTACCGGTAAAACAGCCGCATTCGGACTGCCTTTAATAGAAATGATAAACCCCGGTGAGAGAAGTGTACAGGCTCTTATCGTTACTCCTACAAGAGAGCTTGCCATACAGGTTTCCGAGGAGATTAGTTCATTAAAGGGCAATTCCGGTATCCAGGTTATTCCTATCTACGGAGGGCAATCAATCGATCAGCAGCTGAGGCGCCTTAAAAAAGGAGTGCATATTGTTGTAGGTACACCCGGAAGAGTTATTGACCACATCAAAAGAAAGACACTCAATCTCAAGGATATCGAATATCTGATCCTTGATGAGGCTGATGAAATGCTTAATATGGGGTTCATTGAGGATATGGAAGAGATAATGAAGCATACCAATCCCAGGAAAAGGACCCTTCTGTTTTCGGCTACCATGCCATCAAGGATCAAGGCACTCGCGAGTAAATATATGGTGGATTATGAATTTATTACTGTCGAGAAACAACCGCTTACCACCAGTCTTACGGAACAGATATATTATGAAGTCAAAGCTGCTGATAAATTTGAGGCATTGTGCAGAATCATTGATATTGAAGAAGATTTTTACGGGTTAGTTTTCTGCAGGACAAAGAATGATGTTGATAGTGTTGTCAGCCATCTTATTGACAGAGGGTATGATGCTGATGCTATTCACGGTGATATTTCACAGGCACAAAGGGAAAATACCTTGGATAAGTTCAGGAAAAAGAAGATTAATGTACTGGTGGCAACTGATGTGGCTGCACGCGGTATAGATGTTAGCAATTTGACTCATGTAATTAATTATTCTCTTCCGCATGATCCCGAATCATATGTGAACAGAATCGGTCGTACAGGAAGAGCAGGTAAACAGGGAACGGCCATAACCTTTATTACACCGAGCGAATATAATAAGTTGATGTTTATTCAGCGCATAGCAAAGACCGATATAAAAAAGTCAAAAGTACCAAATGTTAAGGATATCATTAAAGCAAAGAAAAAGAAGATAAGTGAAGATGTAACAGCTATTAACAGCGAAAGGATAGATAATACATACTATAATTGGGCCAAAGAACTTCTTGATAATAATAACCCGACTCAGATACTTGCCAAATTACTAAATTACAGTTTTGATAATAAACTTAACCCCGGCCTGTATAACGAAATACAGGATTTATCAGGTAAAAACAGAAAAATAGAGATGGAAGGCAGAACAAGGCTATTCGTGGCATTGGGTAAGAAAGATAAATTAAGTCCTAGCAAACTGGTAAAGTTTATTATCCAAAATACAGGGGTTAGGAATTCTGCTATTGACCAGGTGGGAGTGTATAATGACTTTTCTTTCATAACCGTACCTTTTAAAGAAGCTGAGATTATTTTAGGTGTTTTTCAAAAAAAATCCGGGAAGAAAAAATCATTGATAGTTAAAGCCAGAAAAAAGTAAAATAGTTATTCCTCTCAAATTCCAAATAAATAGGAACAAGTTCCTATTTATTCTAAAAGTACACAATGGGCACGATGCATCGTACTCCTACAATATAATTATAGCCAAAAAGTCATTAGAAAATAAGGGCAGACCCTATTTTTCAACAGTAACCGATGTATTAAATGGAAGATATAAGGAAGAAGACTTCATAATCAAATCGAGTATAGAGATTGATAAAAGTGTGAAAACTGTGAAACCCGACCCCAAAGGATTAAACAAGATAAAATAATGAATCAAATGAATAATCTTTCTTGCTCGAATCTATATTTCAGGATTTTTTCTCCACTTGACGTGCTAATCCCATCCGGATAAATAACCAGGGTGCCCCAAAACTGATCCATATACCCAATAACAGATAACGGAAAAATCGGCTTAATTGATAGAAAGATTGACCCTCTGAAGGAAGTATTAATTTTAATCCAAGATATAATATCCCTATTCCGATAACCCCAACCAGAAAACTGAAAAGCCGTTGCAGCCAGTTCCCCAGTCGAATCCCTCCAATAGAAGAATGAAAAAATAGCAGACCATAGCCAACACCGGTTAAAGCAGCCACCGAACTGATAATATCCGGTGATGATTGAAATTGTAATAAAATCACCGGAAATAGCGTAATGCCAATTATTTTAAATACCATATTACCTTGAATAAAATCGAGTTTAATCTTTAAAAAAATAAAATAACTTAGACCGAGAATGAGTCCGCCAAATAACCATCCTCCCAGGATATCGGTGGGAAAATGGACACCCAGATAGATACGGGAAAACCCAATCAAAAGAATCAATAAAACAGAAAGGTTACGAATCCAGATTTGCTTTTTCCAATAAGCTATACTCCCCCAGACAACCATGGATGACTGAGCATGACCGCTGGGAAAACCATATCCGGAGGCATGGACCTTTTGAATTTCCGGTAAAATATCAAAAGGGCGGGGCTGCTGAAATATCTCTTTTATTCCGTTATTAACATAAACGGATAATAAAAAGATAATTCCGACCCGTATCCCCAAATAAAAGTCAACACACCAGAGGAGGAAGGAAAATAAAAGCAAGTAAAATAATTCATCTCCCAGTGAAGTAATAGCTCGAAAAAAAGAATCCAGCAATGGTGTGTCAATCTGTTGAATCATAACAATGAAATCTAATCCCCACTGAAAAATGATATCCATATCGGCACCTTCCTCATCAACTATAATGCTTTATTATATCAAAAATAACCAAAGAATGCTTTTTTCCCAAAAAAATTCATCATCTAATTTTAAAATGAATATCAAGTACTTTGTTTGTAGGACTAACGAATAATTTAAGTAAAGGCTTATCCCTTTTTTTATATGAATTTTTTTTTGAAAAAGAAGGATTTTTAAAACTTATAACGTATTAACAATTATAGGTGAAATTTCTCATGTAGTTTGTCAAATTAACTTCTCAATTATCTAAATCGTTTCCTTTGATAAGACTTCGTTAAATTCCGATATTAGAGGAAATTGATAAATGACGTTTTAATAAAAGGCCCATGAAGCAAAACAGAAAAAATTATATTTTATGAGAGGGTAAACTATAATAAAAAATAAACAGAAGGAGGAATTAATCATGAAGATCGGTATTATTTTATATTCTCAAACTGGCAACACCTATTCCGTTTCCCTGAAGCTTAAGGAGAAACTTATTACAGCCGGACATTTTGTGGACATCGAGCGACTAAAAGTTGTCGGCGAAATGCAGCCGGGAACAAAAGATATTAAGTTCGAAACGTTTCCCGATACCGAGCCATACGATGCACTGGTGTTTGGCTCTCCGGTGCAAGCCTTTTCCCTATCATCGGTAATGGCAAGCTATCTGACGCAGATTGCATCATTACAAGGTAAAAAGATTGCCTTTTTAGTGACTCAATTTTTTCCTTTTCCCTGGATGGGAGGAAACCGCACAGTTGGGCAAATGAAAAAAATCTGCGAATCCAAAGGAGCAGACATTTGCGGAGCAGCGATCGTTAACTGGTCAAATCGGAGTCGTGAAAAAAGGATTACTGAAGTGGTTGAAAAATTGAGCAAATTATTTTAGGAATATAATGTGAAGTTTAAGCTTCACAAGTTCACAAAATAGGGAATTTCAATAATCACAAAGCAAAAATAGGGGCTGCCCCTTTTTTACATTATAATATGTTAAACTAATGAATAAACCATTAAAATATATTATAATAAATGAAACATTATAATAATTGTTCCATTAAAAATATATTATCGGTTATCGGTAATCTGCCTTACATAAAATATTAGGAAATATGTGCAGGAGGTAGGGGATGAAGAATTCACATACATTCATTATTTCTCTGGTCTTGATTATTGTCTTTGTAGCTTTGGGCAGTAGTGTCAGTTTTGGTCAGGATAAATCAATAGAAGAACTGTACTTTCAGGGTGTTGATTTATTAGAAAATAAAAAACAATACGAAGAAGCACTCACTTATTTTCAACAGATTATCGAATTAGACCCGGGTCACGCAGAAGCTCATTTCCAAATTGGAAAAATATTTAGAAATACTCGTCAATTTGAAAAAGCAATAACCCATTATAAAATTGCTATCAATTTGAAACCCGATTATAGTTCAGCTTATTACGGATTGGGGCTCGCCTATCTGGAGCTTCAAAAAAAGAAGGAAGCATTGGAAGCCTTTAAACAGGCCATTCGCAGTAAACCGGATTTTGCCAGCGCCCATTATGGCCTGGGGTTGGCGTATAATGAATTAGAAAGATATAATGAGGCTATTGCCGCCTTTCAGCAGGCTTTACTGCTTGACCCCGATGATGCTCAAACGCATTACGGTTTGGGGATTACCTATGAAGAAATCGGAGAATATCAAAAATCGATTGATAATTTGAAAAAAGCTGTACATTTCCAACCGGATTATGGCAAAGCATTTTATCATTTAGGAATGAATTACCAAAAGATGGAAAAATACCCGGAAGCTGTCGAAAACCTGGAAAAGTCTGCAAATTTCCTACCCGATTCTGCTGATGAAATTTATTACACCATAGGCACAATTTACCGAAAAATAGAAAACAATGAAGACGCCGCTATCGAAAGCTTTAAAAAAGCAACCCAAAAGAATCCCCAATATGCTGATGCTTTTTTCTATTTAGGATGGCTCTATAATAAAAAAGGGGATTATGAGAAAACCGTAGAGGCCTACCAGGAAGTTATTCGCATCAATCCTGATTACACTAATATTTATTATAATTTAGGTTGGGTTTATGGAGAACTGGAAAAATATCAGGAAGCGGTTGATGCTTTTAAGCAGGCGGTTAAACAAAATCCGGAAGATGCAGATTTTCATTATGGCCTGGGATGGGCGTACAGAAAATTAAAGGATTATGAAAAAGCTATTGAATCCTTTAAACAGGTTATACGTATTCAGCCGGATTATACTTTTGCCCACTATAGCCTGGGAATGATTTATCTGGTTAAGGGTGATAAAAATGCCGCCCTGAACGAATATAAAATTCTCAAAGATTTAGATCAGGATACAGCAGATAAATTATTTGACATGATTTATAAATAAAGCTCCGGACCAATCTTAAATGCATCAGGGAACGGTTTTTGATGCAAAAAAGGACTGGATTCCTGCTGGATTTTATTTCCTGTTTTCAATCGAATCTTCTCTAAAACGCTTATTTTGCAGAGCTTTCCTAACTGCTAATTTCCTAAAAACACAGCATACCGTGTTTTTAATAACCCATTATCCCCCCCTTTTTTTAATTTTACCGATTTTTATTTGACAAACAAATTTTAAAAATGGTAAAATAAGTTTGATAAAAACGTTTGCGCAATATTTTTATGGAAAAGGGGCTTTTAATGGTTTTACCCGAAAATTCAAAAAAATCAACCATGAAAGAGGTTGCGGAATTTGCCCAGGTTTCTATATCCACTGTTTCTCATGTTATCAATAAAACACGTCATGTCGATAAAGAAACACGCGAGAGGGTTCTTGAAGCAATTGAAAAACTTAACTATACTCCTAATATATTTGCTCGTGGATTAAGAGGAAAAAAATTCGAGTAATTGGAGTTATAATATCAGATATAAGAGAAAGTTTTTTTGCAGAAGTAGTTAAAGCAATTGAACTAACCGCACATAGCGAAGGGTATAGTGTAATTTTATGTGATTCTGAGGATGATCCATTAAAAGAACAATTACATATTAATACACTCAAACAAAATGGAGTTGAAGGGTTAATATTTGCACCGGTTAATAATTCTACTCGCGTTTATGATTCAATAATTCCCAATAAAATTAAGGCTATTCAAATTGATAGGAAAGTATATGGGCTTCCTGTGGGTTTTGTTGGTATCAACAATAATGAAATTACCAAAAAAGCCATGAACCATCTGTTTACTCATGGTTTTACGAATGTAGGTTTTATTTCCTATCAGACAAATGTATATACAATGGAACAACGACTATTAAGTTATAAAATGGCTGCCCAACTGCATAATTCTTCAAAAAAGATAAATGTAAAATTTATTCAATATAATGGCAGCGATAATAAGGAAATTATTAAGAGCTGGTTATACCAAAATAAAGAAATAGATTCTATTTTATGCGGAAATGATAATATCTGTCATCAAGTCCTCAGGGCGGTTAGAGAACTTCAATATGAAATACCAAAAGATATGGGAGTTTTATCCTTCGATGATTCTAAATGGTTTAAACTGGTTACTCCATCAATCACCGCTATCAGACAACCTACAAATCAGATAGGTAAACTTGCCACCGAATTACTCATTGCAGAGATACAAAATAAAATAAAAAATTATTCTCAAAAAGAAAACCATATCCTAGATGCGGAATTAATCATAAGAAAATCTTGCCGAGAAAATACTATATAATTAATAGAAGTTTTAACTATGGAAAAAATTATCTCATACGATTTATCAGTGTAAATATCATATGAGCAAATAAGCAAAAAAGCAAAACAGTATGGAATAGCCATACTGGGAAGTATTGTAGAAAAGGATCCTTTATGTCCTGATATTCTATATGATTCAGCTTTTATTATCAACAAAAACGGGGAACTGGCGGGTAAATACAGGAAACATTATCTCTACCCACTCGAACATGAATACTTTAGAGCGGGGAATAAGATTCCAGTGGTTGATCTGGGAATTGCCAGAGTAGGATTAGCTATTTGTTATGATCATACTATCCCTGAGTTGTTTCGAACCCTTTCTTTAAAAGGGGCTCAAATTATCTTTATCCTATCAGCTGTTCCTAAAGGTTTTGAGTATCTTTTAAATTTGAGAGCCCGAGCGAGAGCCCAAGATAACCAATTGTTTATTGCCCATGTCAATCGAGTCGGGAAGGATGGAGATATCCAGTTTTGTGGTTTGAGTAAGATGGTTAACCCAAAGGGGGAGGTTATTGCCGAGGCTTCTGATACTCAAGAAGAAGCATTAATTGGAGCATGTCAATTTGATATAATTATTAAAGAAAGAAAGTAAGAGAGAATAGCTAGGAGTCTGAAACCGGAGATTTACGAATATATTGGTAGGCTTTTATAATGCTTTTAGATAAATTAGAAATAGGTTTTTGAGGAAGAGGAATTAACAAAATAACCAAATTGAATATAAACTGTCTGATAATAGTTTCTCTGATACCAAAGTGCATAAAATATTAGAATTTTTTTGATTTATGTTAGTAGATTATGTTGGCTTTAAATTTTTATAAAATTGGTACAAATAATGCAAAAAAAATTATATGAGACAAAAAAATCGTATTTTTGTACATTTGTACAAAGGAATATAAGGAATGTAATCAAGAATATTATATATAATATCCAAGTATAAACATGGCAACAAAGACAAGCAAAAATTGAAGAAGAAATAAAAAGAAGAAAGGAGAGGATGAATTAGGAAAAAAATAATTATGTTTCCGAAAATGTAAAAAAAATTTTAAGGAGAAAAAAAATGAAAAAGAGTAGCATATTATTTTTAGTTTTAGTTATGGTGTTTAGTATAAGTGTTTTTGCTTTTGCGGAAAAAGAGGTTACAATTAAATTAATAACTGGAGCAGTTGGGCAGGAGTATGAAATAGCTCGGGAAATTGCTTCAAGGTATATGAAAGAAAATCCTAATGTAACCATAGAAGTTTTTGATTCACCAGATGCAGTGCAGGACAGGTTGGCTGTCTATTTACAGTATTTAAATGCTAAAAGTTCGGAAGTTGATATTTACCAGATTGATGTTATTTGGCCTGGAGATTTAGCTGAACATTTAATAGATCTTAATAAATATGGTCTAGGAGAGGCAGCAAAAGATCATTTTCCAAGAATAGTTGAGAACAACACTGTAGATGGAGCTTTGGTGGCAATGCCCTGGTTTACTGATGCAGGCCTATTGTATTACAGGACAGACTTACTTGATAAATATGGTTACAGTCCTCCAAAAACCTGGGACGAATTAGAAGAAGCAGCTGCGGCAATTCAAAAAGGCGAAAGAGCAGAAGGAAATACTGACTTTGTAGGATTTGTATGGCAAGGCAATGCATATGAAGGTTTGACTTGTGATGCTCTTGAGTGGATAGCTTCAAGTTATGGTGGAACAATAATTAGCCCTGATAAAGTTATTACAGTTAATAATGAAAATGCAATTGCAGCGGTTGATAAGGCAGCAGGCTGGGTAGGAACTATTTCTCCTAAAGGAGTAACAGCTTTTCAAGAAGAAGAGGCTCGTAATATGTGGCAAGGTGGAAATGCAGCATTTATGAGAAACTGGCCTTATTGTTATTCTCTAAGTATGGGTGAAGATAGTGCTGTAGTAGATAAATTTGATGTTTGTCCATTACCATCTAGTGATGGAAAAGGTGGTGCAGCAGCTTTAGGTGGATGGCAGTTAGCAGTATCTAAATACTCAGAAAATCCAGAGGTAGCAGCAGATGTGGTAAAATTCTTTGCTAACTATGAATCTCAAAAATATAGAGCAATAGAAGGTTCTTTTAATCCGACAATCATGACTCTTTATGAAGATGAAGAGGTGTTGGAAGCTACACCATTTTTTGGCTCGCTGTATGACGTATTTATAAATGCAACTCCAAGACCATCAACTGCGACTGCACCAAATTATAATGCAGTATCTGTAGCATTCTTCCGGGCAGTCCATTCTGTGCTAACTGGTAAGACAAATGCAGTAGAAGCATTTGAATTGTTAGAATTAGAATTAGAAGACATAACTGGGTTTGATATTGAATAATTAAATTTCTGGATTGATGTTAAAAGTTAATATTCGCTGGGAGCTAATTAGCTTCCAGCGAATATTTATTACATGGTAATATAATTTTTTAAATTTTTTAATAAATTTTTTATATAAGAAGTAGGAAGGTAATTTAAAGTTGCCAAAACTAAAACTAGCAATCAGAGAAGAAAAAACTGCGTATAAGTTATTATTGCCAGCTTTTATTATATTAATTATTGTTGCAATTTATCCTCTTGGGACTGTTTTTTATACAAGTTTGACCGATAAGCGTTTTGCAGGCACTGAAGAAACACATTTTGTTGGTTTTGAAAATTATAAGAGGCTGTTGAGTTTTACTATTAAAGAGCTGCCACCGGTAATGACCAGTAGTTCACTAATAGACAAGTTGGAACAGGAGGTTGATCCTGAAACTGGAGAATCAGTTTACGAAAAAGCTATAAAAATACTTCCCAGAAAGCCAATAAGGTATAAAGAGTTAGCACAATTTAATTTGTTTGAAAAACAGTACGTTATCGGAGCAACAGATCCTGATTTTATCCAGGCAATTGGTAATACCCTTCAATTCACCATAATATCAGTTTTATTTGAAACAATATTGGGATTAGGGATTGCACTGGTAGTTAATAGTAATTTTAAGGGAAGAGGTGCAATGCGTGCTGCTATGTTAGTACCCTGGGCAGTGATAACTGTTGTTTCTGCAAAAATATGGCATTGGATGTTGCAGTCATCAAGAGTTGGGTTATTCAATACTATATTAGCTAAATTTGGGATTGGTGGAGGTCAAATTGCTTTCTTAAGTGAAGAAATATGGCAGATTCCTTCTATGATTGTGATTGATGTTTGGAAGACAACACCATATATGGCTTTATTGCTGCTGGCAGGGCTACAGATCATACCCATGGAATTATATGAAGCAGCAGCTATAGACGGGGCGGGAAAGATAAAGCAGTTTATAAATATTACCCTGCCATTATTAAAACCTGCATTAGCTGTAGCTTTAATATTCCGTACCTTAGACGCTTTAAGAGTGTTTGATTTATTTCAGGTTATATTAGGTAGTAGAGAATATTCTATGGCAACTTACAATTACTACCAATTAATTGGAAATCGAGCCATGGGTTATTCTTCTGCTATTGGAGTGATTATATTTATTATAATATTTGCTTTTGCTATATTATATATTAGAGTTCTGGGAGGGGTATATTCAAGTGAATGATATTGCCATGAAAATAGCGCAAAAGGTCTTATTTTGTTTTATTCTAGCAATTATTATAATATATTTACTGTTTCCATTTTACTGGGCATTGAATTCATCTTTTAAAACAGAAGCGCAATTACAGATGATGCCGGCAACTTTCATTCCCAGAGATCCTTTATCAGGAAATATTTCATTTAACTTAATTAACTATAAGTCAATTGTACAAAACCAGGAATTTTTGTATGGCCTAATTAACAGTTCCATCGTTGCTATATCAACTACTTTATTGGCATTGGTGGCTGGATCTTTTGCAGGTTTTGCAATAGGTAAGTTAAGGTTTAGAGGAAAACAGCCATCTATGTATATTATTTTGGCAATGACTATGTTCCCACAAATAACAGTACTAACAGGGCTTTTTGCAATAATTAATGCATTAAAATTAGAACCAAGATTCAGTATGATTTTAACGTATATGATATTTACTTTGCCTTTTACAACATGGGTGCTTGCAACTTTTTTTAAGTCTTTACCAACTTCCATATTGGAATCATCTCAAGTGGATGGTGCAACATTCTTTCAAACCTTTTATAGAATATTATTGCCACTTACGGCACCAGCATTGGTTACTACTGGACTGCTGGCTTTTATAGCTTCCTGGAACGAGTATTTATTTGCATTAACTTTTACTACTATTAACCCAGCAGCAAGGACTGTGCCAGTAGCAATAGCTTTCTTTACCGGTTATATTGCACATCAGGAACCTTTTGGTGAAATAATGGCTGCGGCTGTAGTGGTAACCGTACCAATAGTTGTTTTAGTATTGATATTCCAGAGAAGAATTATTCGGGGACTAACAGCTGGGTCGGTAAAAGGATAGGCTATATTGATTTAGAGAAAAAAGTAATCTTTATAAAAGTTCTATTAATATTCCCAATAAGGGATATATTCTAAAACTTCCCGAAGGTGCTATTATTGTTGTACCAGGCATAGTTGCTGGCAATGTAATTGATCATCTCCTTCCCCCCCCTATTAAATGGGGAACATTATAACATCAATCAAAAATGCTTCTTGGTAAATTCACTCCGATGGGTAACAAAGAAGTTTTACTTGGTACGGAGGCACAAACCTATACTGCAAGGGTTATTAAAAATATGCATGGTGATAATTTAGTTCTTACATGGAAAATAAAAGCGAAGGGATTTAATGGATTTGCCGGATGTTTAGACAGGCCAAGAAGGTTAAAATGTATACCGGATGGGACATTAAAGTTTTAATTGCTGCAATATTTATTAAGTGAGGTTATTAATGATAGAAAAAATAAGCAAGTATAAGCACATTATCTGGGATTGGAACGGAACATTAATAAATGATGTATGGTTAGTAGTGGGCATAATGAATAAGATGTTAAAAAAACGTAACTTGCCCAAGATTGATTCGGAAAAGTATAGGGAAATTTTTGATTTCCCGGTAACAAAATATTATATAAAACTGGGATTTGATTTTTCTAAGGAGTCATTTGAAAAGCTTACCGATGAGTTTATAAGCGAATATTACACGCGTTTTAATGAGTGTAAGCTATTTGATGAAGTAGAAGAAGTGTTAAAAAAGATAAGGGATAGAGGAATATCTCAATCAATTTTATCTGCTTCAAAAGAAGATATTCTTATAGAGAAGATTAAACATTATGGTATCGATAAATATTTTAGTAGAATAATGGGTTTAGATAACCACTATGCTGAGAGTAAAATTGAAAATGGGAAAAAATGGATAGCTGAGTTAAATTTTGATCCGCAAGAAGTGCTTTTGATAGGGGACACTATCCACGATTATGATGTTTCAAAACATATGAGGTGCGATTGTTTACTGGTTGCCAACGGACATCATAGTTATAAGAGGCTTACAAAGCTGGGGGTTGATGTTATCAGCACATTAAAGGAGATAAATTAAAGGTTAATAAAAAAGGGGAAAGGCTACTTTTTTATAATAAATACCTTAAGTAGAGATATACAGAAGAAAGAACAATAGATATCAGCATTATCGGAAGGCCAATTCTAAAAAAATCTTTAAAGGTTATTATTCTGCCCTGTCTTTTTAATATATTTACTCCTACTAAATTAGCGGCTGCCGCCATAAAAGTTCCGTTTCCTCCCAGACAGGCACCCAAGGATAATGCCCACCAGACCGGGTTGAGGTTAAATGAAGTTGCTGCCCCGATATTATGAATTACCGGGACCATAGAGATGGTATAGGAAATATTATTAATAAAAGAACAGGAGATTCCCGAAACCCACAAAACCGCCAGAGTGGTAAAGGTAAAATTTCCTTTAGTTAGAGTAATAATTTTGTTGCTCAGCCATTGAATGATTCCCACTTTGTCCACCCCTGCTATCACCACGAAGAGTCCGATAAAAAAGAAGAGAGTAGACCACTCTACTTCTAAGAAAGTTTCTGCCGGGTCTATGTTGCTGACCAAAAGTAAGAGAGTTGCTCCTGCTAAAGCCACTGTAGCTGCTTCTAAACCCAAATTATGATGGAAGATAAAAATTGATATGGTTAACAAAAAGACCATTAAAGATTTTTTTAATAATACGGGGTCTTCGATTGCTTTCTTTTCATCGAATTTTTCCACTCTCTCCCAGGCTTCCTTAACATTTTGAGACATTTCCTTTTTATAAAATAGCCTGATAAAGAACGGCAAGAGAATTAATAGAATCAGGACGAAAGGAGCAAGATTTATAATAAAATCCATAAAAGACAGATGGGCTGCACTTCCGATTATTATGTTAGGAGGGTCACCGATAAGGGTCGCCGCTCCTCCTATGTTAGAAGCGAATATTTCAGATAGTACCAGAGGCACAGGGGATATTTCTAAGTTTTCACAGATAGCTAAAGTTATAGGGACAATCAGTATTATGGTGGTGACATTATCCAGAATGGAGGATAGGATGCCGGTAATAATACTCAGAAAAAATAAGAGGTAAAAAATATTTCCATGAGCAAGCTTAGATATTTTAATTGCCAGATATTGGAATAAGCCGGTTCTTTTGATTACAGAGACCATGACCATCATTCCGGTCAGTAGGCCGATAGTATTAAAATCTATGGCTAAAAAAGCCTCCTGTTGAGTCAATATTTTTAACAGCATGAAAAGAAGAGCACCGCTTAAAGCAATTACCGTGCGGTTAATCTTTTCCAGGCTAACAAATATAAGAGTAGTTATAAATATTATTAAGGCTATAAGTGTTTGATTCATTGATTATTCCTTTCCTGATCTAATCTTCTTCCATTGCATTTTTACACAAACATGAAGGGGTCAATATTCCTACTAATTTACCTGCTCTTACTACCGGGACTATCCTTAGTTGTTTTCTGAATAATAAATTTGCTGCCTCGGTTCGGCTGGTATCCTCTTCCACCGAATAGACCGTAGTGGTCATAAAATCTCTTACCGGTAGATGGGCAATTTTTTTAGCTTGCTGGGAAAACTGGTCGAAATCAGGAATAAAAGATGGATTTTGTAATTCTTTATAATAGCCCGGCAAGCTAGCCTTAGTAATATCACTTTCCGTGATTATTCCAATGACATTTTGATCACTGTCTACAACCGGTAACCCCACCATACGCTGTTGGCTCATAATCTTAACAACCTCTTTTATCGGAGTATCAGCAGATACGGAAGTTAGGTCTGGGATCATAACTTCTTTTATTTTCAAGGTTACCCCCTCCTTAATTTAAAATCTTTCTTAATTATATTCCTTTTTATGTTTTTCGCAAGCCAAATTAGTCGTTAGTCGTTGGTCGTTAGTATTTAGTGAAGAAAATACAGAGAATAAATTCAAGATACAAAATGAGATCGCTTTGGTCGTTTCGCTCACTCGCAATAACATTATAGATAGGATAGACTCCTGTCCTACGAAGGGGTGAATAGGAGAATTGGCGAATTGATCAATTAACTCGTATTTTGCATCTTGCATTTGAAACTAACGACTATTCACTATTCACTAACGACTAATAACAAATTGTTTCAATAAAAAACAAAAATTTTTATTTAATTTTAATAAAAAAAAGAGGGTTTTTTAAAATTTTGTAGAATTAATTATATATAAAGATAATATACATCTAAATCTAAACTTTAAGAAAGGAGGGGCAAAAAGTGAAAGTGTTGTTATTTGGAGAAATTCTATGGGATATTATAGAGAGCAAACCTTATATTGGCGGTGCCCCTTTTAACCTTGCTGCTCATCTGACAAAAATGGGACTTAAATCAACACTTATTTCTTCTGTGGGCAAAGATGCTCTGGGCAAAAAAGCCCTAAGGGAAGTAGAAAAAAGGAGTATTGATTCTACTTTTATCCGGATCCATCCCTATTTGCCCACCGGGATTGTGGAGGTAAGTCTGGATGAAAGAGGTCATCCTACTTATCTAATAAAAGAAAATGTTGCCTGGGATAATATTATTTT
>JABUBM010000004.1_pt1 | contig 53428 bp, 52 predicted proteins | sample 7240321 | NCBI WGS metagenome assembly JABUBM01 (sample SAMN07256344, study PRJNA390944) | subsurface metagenome | isolation source: Methane hydrate marine sediment | place: Pacific Ocean: Eastern North Pacific, ODP site 1244 | collected 2002
CTTACTGGAAAACTTAAAGCTTAAAGGAATGATCCCTAATCTGGATAATGAGATAACCGAGGCAGAAGAAAAGAAAATATCCTATTTAAGTTTTTTGGACCTTCTTTTAAAGGCAGAGATAGACTACCGGACAGAAAGAAGGCTCAAACGTAATCTGGTAGGAGCCCATTTCCCGGTAGAAAAAAAGCTGGATGATTTCCAATTTGCCAGAGTAAAAGGCATAACTAAGTCAGATTTATCCAGCCTTATGGATTTCCTATGGCTGGATAATCATATGAATCTGTTGTTTTTTGGACCACCCGGTATTGGGAAAACTCATCTATCCATAGCTATCGGACTGAAGGCCATACAGGCAGGATATACGGTGTGCTTTGAGCGGGTGGCATCCCTTATCAAACTGTTAAAGATAATGGATATTCAGCGTAAGGCAGGCTTTAGAGTAAATCGCATATTAAAAGCGGATCTGATTATTATTGATGAGATAGGCTATACGCCAATAGAGAGAAAGGAGGCTAATCTATTTTTTAACCTGATAAGTGAGCTTTACGAGAAGGCATCTGTAATCATCACCTCCAATAAAAAATTTGATGAGTGGGCGGAAATGATGGGTGATGAAGTGATGACCGTAGCCATGCTAGACCGGCTGCTCCATCATTCCAAAGTATTTAATTTAAGTGGGGAATCATTTAGAATTCAAAAAGAAGAGGAGGATTAAACCATTTTTTTCTCTCTAGGAGGTGCAAAATTGTTTTCCGCGCAAGGTGCATTTCTACTTGCCATTTACACTTTCTTAATTTATTAATTATGGGTATAGTTTCTGTGATTTGTGGGGTACAGAGGGAAAACCCAATTATAATCTTTGAGTATCTTGGTATAATTGTAGATAACTCTACTCTTAAGTCTTTTTTACTTTCAATGAAAAAAATATCTAAGTCGTCAAAATGTGGATCTTTCTCCATAGCTCCTACTAAAGCTAAAAAACTATTCTTATTGGGTTGTGTATAGTAAAAAACTAAACAACAATTCTTAAATGTCATATTAAATTGTCCTTTCACACTCTATAATTTCTACTCAAAATACATTTAGCATTATTTTATCTCGTTTAATTTTTCAACCTCTTTTACTACATCGTTTAATAATTTGCGTGACATCCCTTAATGCCTCATATAAAAATGTACTTGAAAACTGAATACGATGCCTCAAGTAGAAATGTACTCGAACCTAATTGAAGATTTTACACTTTTTTCTAAATCTTCTCTTACTTTTTGCTTTAAAGCATTTAATTTAAGCAGCTTATTTTGCAATTTAGTTATCTTTCTTTTCAGCTCTGCTGGATTTAGCATAGCATATTCTTTTCTTAGTTTCATCTTTATCTTATTTTCAATATCAGGAGAAGCCAGAACTCTTCGCTAAGCAAAATATTAAGGGGTCAAGTCTTGCAATATCACTTTTCATCTTCTCCCTTGATTTTTTTTAATCACTCTGCTTACTGTAGTATAATGCAAACCAATAAATTCTGCTACGTGTCATGGGACGGTTCTTTGTCACACTTCAAGAATATATATTTAGCTTATTGAATCGCCACCACCGATCAAAAGAATTAGTCTTTTCCAATTTTTCTACATCCTAATATTAATACGACAAAGGTTTTGAAAAATCCTTCTTTTTTAGAAAATAGTTGCGAGATGCAAAATTTAAAAAAATATAGTTTATCTGTCTGTTAGTCGTTCGGTCAAATATTCAGGTTACGGGTTGCAAGTAAAAGGAAATGCTGAGACTTTGGTTTTATTTTACAAATAATCTTTTTTCGTTTGAAATTCGGCAGAAAAGAAGGTAAAAAATACTCTACTAATAGGTAATATTTTCCCCTATATAGAGGAAAAATTTACTCTTAACATAGGGTAAAAATTACCTACTAACAATAACAATATAATAATACCAATACAACAACAACAAGTAGTAAAAAAATTTGCTGTTGTTGCTGTTAATTTTAAAAAATTAAAAGAGAAAGGAAAATGAGGAGACGTAAAATGGAGGGGCAGATTTTAATATTTGACATTTACATTTCTTTTAAGACCGTTATCACCTTTTGCAAGCTTCATTTATTTTACCATTCACTTTACTTTTTTGTTCAAATCTTTGGGTAATCTGGGAAACCGCTGAATAATCCATCTTAAAAAATTCGCCTATTTTAAAAGAAAATAGGTGTCTGTCCCTATTATTCTTCCTCTCCCCACGCAATATCCCATGTTTTTTGAATACCGGCTATTGTCTTACAGTATATTGGTGGGGAATCAAAGACAGAATCTGTTGTCGAATAATTTATCGCAAGACATCCACCATAACAATTATCCTTAGTACTACAAGATTCGCACTTTACCCGACAAGAGCAATCGGCCTTTGCCAATTCAATAAGTTTATCAACTTCAATTTGCTTTATGCCTGATACCACATTACCAATCAATAATTCAGGTCTTTTATTCGAAATCATTGCTAAAGATGAACATCCGGAAATATCGCCATTGGGTAAGATAGCAATATTCGAAGAACCAGCATTACATCCCCATATCCCCTTTAATTTGCAATCAATGTGTTCAGTATCTTTATATATTGGCCCTACGTCAATGTTGTGATTTTCTATTTTTTCTTTCTTTATCAACCTTGCTACATCAATCATTGAATTAATGAAATCATCAATATCTGAATTACTCCACTTTATTGTCCCATATACTGGAGCGATATTTATTTTCGAGAAACCATAACTAATTATTTTTTTAAAGCCATCGAGAAGATACTTTGCCGAATCAGGATGAACAGTCATGCTTGCTATACAATTTATTTCATTATCACATAGCAGTTTCATATTTTCGACAACTTGCTTATAAGATTTTTCGGTTTGTAATACTCTATACTTATTATGATCAGCTTCCCTTCCGTCGATACTAATGAAAAGTGTAGATTTATATCTTTTGAATACTTCTACATACTCCTTCTTTATTAAGGTTCCATTGGTTTTTATCGATATTTTCGCTCCCATTCCCTTTTCATTAGTTTTAGCAACAGAATATTCAATCAATTCTTTCAATTTGGGATAATTTAGTAATGGTTCTCCTCCAGTAAATATAAAATCTAAGACTTCTGCACCTTCAGACAAGTATATGAAATAGTCTATTGCAGAAATACCAATTTCTTTAGTCATATCGTATTTTGGAAGATCCATAGCAATGCAATAGGTGCATTGCATATTGCATCTCGTTGTGACCATCATTTCACAAGAAGGATTGCTAATAATTGCGTCTGAAGGTGCAGGACTCATTTCTTACCTGCCTTCTGGTTGGTTTACAGTGCAGCCACCTTTTCCCCTTGGTTGATTAACAGTGCAAGTAGCATTCGGTTGATTTATAGTACAACCTCCTTTACCAGCAGGCTGGTTAACAGTGCAGCCACCTGTGCCTTTTGGTTGATTAACTGTACATCCTCCCTTTCCTTCTGGTTGGTTAACTGTACAGCCTCCTCGCCCTCTGGGTTGGTTAACTGTACAAGTTCCTTTAGGCTGATTTACCGTGCAACCACCTGTACCCCTCGGTTGATTTACAGTACAGCCGCCTCTGCCGGAAGGCTGGTTTACAGTACAACCGCCTGTACCTCTCGGTTGATTTACAGTGCATCCACCAGTGCCAGCAGGTTGATTAATTGTGCATCCCATTTCAGTCTCCTCCTTTAATAGAAATAATTGCTCTCTATACGTCTGTCTAACATAAGATTAGGTGTACTAATGAAAAAAGCAAATGTTGCTTTTCCCGACTATCTAATATTATGTGCTTATTATTAGTTAACTGTTTACTATTAAATGCTTTAAACATCTTTTCTCACCTTTTATATCTTACATTAAAAGTATTAAGGGGTCAAGTCTTGCAATATCACTTTTCATCTTCCCGCTCGGTTCTTTTAATCGCTCTGCTCACTGTAAAAATACAAGGGGACGTTTTCCTTTATCATATTTTAGAAATATATATTTACCTTATTGAACCGCCGCCACCGATCAAAAGAATTAATATTTTTCAATTTTTCTACACTCTAATACTAATACGACAAAGGTTTTAAAAAATCCTTCTTTTTTAAAAAATAGTTGCGAGATGCAAAATTTAAGAAAATATAGTTTATCTGTCTGTTAGTCGCTCGGTCAAATGTTCAGGTTACGGGCTACAAGTTACAAGTAAAAGGAAATGCTGAGACTTTGGTCTTATTTTACAAATAATCCTCTTTCGTTTGAAATTCAGCAGAAAAGAAGGTAAAAAATACTCTACTAGTAGGTAATATTTTCCCCTACATAGAGGAAAAATTTACTCTTAACATAGGGTAAAAATTACCTACTAACAATACCAATATAACAACAACAAATAGTAAAAAAATTTGCTGTTGTTGCTGCTGTTAATTTTAAAAAATTAAAAGAGAAGAGAAAATGAGAAGATGTTGAGAACCTGGACTTATCAAACCCCTTATAAAAAATTAGAAAAAGTTATGTCAAATGTGAATATCAGATCTAATTTACTTTTCTCTTCTGCGTACCACCTTACTATTTTTAATTTTCTATTTATTAAAACTAAACCTTTGTTGAGGATTTTCTTTTTGAACTAATTGTAACACTATTTTTACAAATTCCTCTGCTGTTTTCAAAGCATTTTCTGCTTCAATTTTGGAAACAGGAAGGAAGGGGTCATAAGTAACCTCTTCATCAATTCTTAAGTTAGCTTTGGCAGCAACTATATCTTTCTGAGCCCGAAGTAAAAGTGCTTCAATGTGAGAAAAATCTACTTTTTGTTTTTTAATCAGACCATTATCTAACATTATTTTTACCGTATCTTTATAGTCCATTTTCATCCCCTATTAATAAAATTTTCTTCTCTTTTAAAATATCTAAAATAAAAGAATTGCCTTCTTTTTTCTTCTTATTAATATCTTCTTTCTCGTAAATAGAATAATTTATTTCTCTTTGTAATTTTCTCTCTAATTTACCTATTTCTTCAATCAATTTATCCTCATCAACCTCACCTATAATTAATAAATCTATATCGCTACCCTCTCTCTCTTCTCTTTTAGCGAAAGAACCATAAATAAAAGCCTGATTTATACCATTAAATTTTTCTAAAATATTTCGAAGCATTTTGGGGGCACCGGAAGTTTTAAAGATAATACTTTTTAGTTCTTTAAAAAGAGGATAAGATTGATTTAAATAATAATAAACGAGGTTTCCTTTATTTTTACTAAGAAAAAGTCCTGCACTTTCAAGTTTAATCAGCTCGCGGCGAATATTTCCTACTGAAAACTTAAGTATTCTCTCTAACTCTCTTAGATAGTATTTTTTATCTGGATTGGTAAAATAGAGCGCTAAGAGTTCTTCTCTTAATTTTGATTTTGTAATACTGAATAAATCCATAATTGTAGTCCTTTCTGAATACAATTGTAGTATTTATTGACTACAATGTCAAATTGTACTTGCTGGGGCTGTTAGAGTACGTGTCACGTATCAGGGGACGTTTCGTTTGTCATATTTTAAGAATATATATTTACCTTATTGAATCGCCACCAGCAGACAACAGAATTAGTCTTTTTCAATTTTTCTACACCTTAATATTAATACGATAAAAGGTTTATAAAATCCTTCTTTTTTTAAAAATAGTTGCGAGGCGTATCAGAAAAGTTTACCTTCTTTTTAACTGTAATTTTTATTAATGAGGGTGAGTTAATGGAGTGAGAGAATGGCCTCTTTGCTGATTAGGAAAAAACTCATTTAAGCCGGCGCTATTTCAATAATTTTCCTAATGATTATTATATTCTAGTTAGACGCCGTAATTAATGCCATCGTAAAGGAGTATAAATACTTACTCATATTCATTTTCATCAATGGCAAAGAGCAAACTGCATTCTGCACTGCTATTCTTTTCATTAATGTAATTAGTCAATAATAGCCTGGTATGTGAGAACCCTAAATTCACCCCTAATCCGATAGTAAGAAAGTGGCTGAAATTGTGTCATTATCAGACCAATTAGCTCTTCTTTTGGGTCGATCCAAAAGTAAGTATTAGCAGAACCTCCCCAGTCATAGCTTCCTTCTGATCCCAACTCCGCAGATTTAGGGACGTCCATGAGCACTGCAACCCCAAATCCAAACCCATAGCCGGCAATTTCAACAGATCCCATCTTTAAAGGTAATAGCGAACTAGGCAGATGGTTATGAGTCATGAGTTCCACACTTTTACGACTCAACAGCTGCGTTCCCTCGAAGACTCCTTTATTCAGTAGCATTTGGCTAAAACGTAAGAAATCGCCAATTGTCGATACCAAGCCCCCGCCACCTGAAAGAAAAGCTCTAGGCTTTGCGAAGATGCTTTCAACCGGTGACTCCATAGTTTCTAGTTTGCCATTGTCATCAACAGTATACATTGCGGCAAAGCGGTCAATTTTTTCTCCAGGTACAAAAAATGCGGTATCAACCATGCCTAGAGGTTTGAATATCTCTTGTTCTAAGAACGTATCTAAGGTCATACCGGAAAGTACCTCAATTAGATAGCCGAGGAGATCAAAAGAATAACCATAACACCAGGTGGTTCCCGGCTGGTAAGCTAGTGGCAATTCAACCAGGTTTGGAATCCATTCCCCCAGCGTCAATGCGTCCCATTCTTGCCTCTTTTCCTTGTACATTCGCCCAACAGTTGTCTCATCCGGGTATATTAAGCCCGACGTATGAGTCAACAAATCCCGTATCGTTACGTCGTGTTGCTGATCGACGAGTTTTATTCCACTATCGCCTAAGCCCGCAAAAACCTTCATATGCTTGAATTCCGGGATGTATTTTGATAATGGATCTAAGAGCTGAAAATGCCCCTGTTCATAGAGAATCATCACTGCCACAGCGACAATCGGTTTTGTCATGGAATAAATCCGAAAGATAGTGTCAAACTTCATGGGTTTGTTCTCTTCAACGTCCCTCATGCCCATACATTCATAATGTATAACTTTCCCTCGTCTAAACACGGCAGTAATCATCCCTGCAAGCTTTTTCTGGTCAAGATACTTCTGCATCACTTTGTTGATGCGAGTCAATCGAACCGATGACATCCCTGTTTCTTCCGGTTGATGAGTCTTCATTTGATCCTCCTACACAAATTAGTTTAGCGTAAACACAATTATATAGATTTAGGCAATGACTTTGGCATTATGGCGTCTAACTTAAAATAATCGAGCTACTTCGTTTATGCCCCCAAATTGGCATGTTTTTCGAACTATTTCGTTCATGCACGGCTCTAGGTGAAGTTTCGAAAATTAACCACCAATTTTCTTTGTGGTATATCTTTTATAGATTCTTATGCTTATCATAAACTAATTTTATTAATTCTACAAATAATAGTTTAGAATTATTATGGGGTCTTGCAATATCACATTTTATCTTCCCGCTCGATTTTTTTAATCACTCTGCTCGCTGTAGTATAATGCAGGTCGATATATTGGAACTCAGTTTACCATTTCCATTAGTCAACGACATTACTCATCAGTTCCATCATCTATGCCGTAGATTTGGGCGAAGCGAGCCCGCAGGGCGAGCAGAGCAACTAACCTGCAGTTATGCACCGCGCCAGGTTCTAATCATCAAAATCCATACTCACTATAGCGCTTCTTAGCTCGTATGCATTCTATCGCACTCTTAATGTAAGGTATTGTGTTCTCTGGAAGATCGTTTAAGCTGAACCAATCGAGGTGGCTGCACTTCTCCGGTTCCTTGTTGATAATCTCATTCCGCCAGCTCTTTGCCAGGATGAACACATCGACTCTCACCTTGGACCCGGTTGGGTTAAGATCTTCGTATCGGTGCATAAAATGGCATGTCTCCAAATCCTGAAACTTCAACTGGATTCCTGCTTCCTCAAATGCTTCCCTGATCAATGCTTCTGTAAAGGTTTCCTTTCCCTCAACGTGACCGGAAACGAGTCCGAAATACCAATCATAGTATCCAGTATTCGCTCTTTGGGATAACAGAACCTTTCCATCCCTGAATAAAACTAAGTAAGCTGCAAGTACAGCCTTGATTCGTTTTTCATTTGAACACACTATGTTTATCTCTCCCGAGCTCTAAAAGTTCGAATGGATATTATGTCACAATATCCCATCCTTGCTACCTATCACACTTGTTTTTATACCAATGAATCTCTGGCAATGGCGTATAACGTTTCTGGGCTTTGCGAAGTGCGAAGCATTTGGGCGAACAAGTGAGCCGCAAAGCCTGTATTAGGCGCTGTTTTGAGGAGTTATTCTCTTTCTCGATCGCCACCAACACACCAGAAATAATATCCCAGGAAAAGCGATGATTATCAATAAAATATAAGGGACTACAAAGCGGGAGTCTTGAGTAATAGGCCAGCGAATTAGAAATATTGGAATAGTTGCTAAACAGAAAATAAGGTTAATTATTCCTCCTGATCTCTCCCAACGCCATGCAATGCCTAACCCCAGGATCGCTAGAAACATGAAAATTGGAGGCAAGTTTTCAATGAATGGATAATCTACTACCGCATGCGGGTCTGCTTTACCAGTTGTTATCCAGTTCCATGCATAGCCGATAAGCATAAGTAAAGCGTATGCAACGAGCACGGTGCCCCAGATTCGGGCAATCCAACGTATCCGTTTCGTTGTTCGGTCGCCCGTAAGTTTAGTGCTTGCCATGATTGTCCCCTTCTCTATTTCTTGGGGTCAAATCTTTTTCTTGACAGTTTATCAAACTATTTGCCAAGAATAGAAATTTGATCCCTTTTCTTTTTTTTTAATTATTTTGAATTCTTATCATCAGGCCAATTTTTTGTGTCAGGTGACAGTTCTTTGTTACGCTTCAAGAATATATATTTGCCTTATTAAATCGCCACCAGCAGTTAAAAGAATTAACATTTTCTAATTTTTCTACACCTTAATATTAATTAACTTATGAAGCCTGATTATTCCCTCACACAGGAATCAAAGGGTCTATAATTAAAAAAGTATTTCATAACTATAGAATAATCTGAAAGGTGAGGATAGTCAAATAACTCTCTTCATGCAAGAATAAACTATATGGCCAGAGGAGCATTTGTGGCTTCCGGGGTCTGTCAAAAGACTAGTTCTTTGTGACTCGACCTGAACTGTCGGATGTTCCTCTGCCTCTACCTTAGTCTAATGGAAATAATAGGGATAGACACCTATTTACCAACTTTACTCTTAGGCCTTCTCTATCTATATATTTTAGCACGGTCAAGCTGGGAGGAATAACCTGTCCTCTTGTCTCCCTTTATGTCTTTGCATAAACGATTACAAAGAAAATAGGTGTCTGCCCCTATATTTCTTCCTTCTTTTATTTCTTTACCCTTAAATAAAATATCTGATCATCTGATATGAATTCCACTTCAGAAAAACCTACTTTTTTTGATAATTTCTGGAAATACTCTAAATCCTGTTCTTTTTTGCCCCAGAACACTCCATATCCGGCATCTAGTTCTCTATCATTTATTTTTATCTTTAAAGGAAGAGAAAACATTTCGTAGATTTGATTCTCTCTTTTTGGCATTATCACATCCCAAAGTACTAAATTGCCATCTTTCTTTAAGACTCTGTGTATTTCTTTAAATATCTTCTGATGTTCGGATTTTGGTATATACATAAACGTAAAGAAGGATGTGACAGTATCAAAGGTATTATTTAAAAATTTTAGTTCACCAGCATCCATAATTATTTTCAATCCACCCTCTGGAGCTTCTTCAAGTTCTCTTTTATTATGATCAATAGCAATAACCTTGTCTTTTTTAAACTGGCCGATTACTCCTTGTCCCCCTCCACCTATATCCAAAATAAGTCCCTCTAACCTAATATTACTTAAATTAACTTTTTGCTCCTTAATAGCAAATATCCGGCTCCAATCTATTTTTTTGTTAATCATTACATCAACCAGAAAGTCAACCGTCTCTTTATTAATATGCCACTCGTTGTCGATCTTGAGACCTGGCAATTCTTCGTTTTCAATACGCAGTTTAATATCATCCGGAGTAAATTCCTTTTTTAACAGATTGCTTATTTCATATATAGTAAAAAATTTTTTACCATTAATTTCCCGCACCAGATATATCTCCTTTCCTTAAATATTAGGTAGTTACCTTCTGGTTGCTTTAAGATGTCAAAGGTCCCCTGGCACATTTGAAATCCACTGGGATCATAAATTCACATTTTATCGATTTCTACGCTAGGTTTATGATGAAATAATTTTCCTTTATATTTTTTGAACTTGTGAAGCCTAACCTCCTTTTCTGCTTCAAAAATCCTTCTTTTTTAATAAAAAAGACAAAATTACCAAATAACTAAATTGGGTCATGAAGGTCTGATCTATGCATTTGACAAAAACAAAACCTTAAATCTATTAAATATACAGATCCTCATTTGCTACTTCACTTTCAACATCTTCAGTAAATCCTCTTTTAACTCAGTATTTTTAACTTGAGAAAAAGACGTCTCTTTTAGTATGTTTACAAATTCTTTTCCTAATCTCTTAAGAATCCTTTCCCATATCTCATAATAATCATGTTCCATATTTATATAATCCACAATCCCTCTTCTCTCCGGGATAACCAATTCTGACATCTCACTAATAATCTCTTCTAAAACGGAAGAGACTACATTCATATCTAACTTGATAAAAGCTGCATCTCCGGAAATCTGGGAAAATTGATTAAATCGCTCTCTTAATTTAGTGCAAAGTCTCTCCGAAAGAAGGTCTATCTCTCTTTCTGCATGCTCAAATATTTCCTCTACATCTTTCTCACTAATCACCCTTTCTTTCTGAAAAAAGGGTTCTATCCAATCATGATTCAAGATGGGAGTCTCACGATATCTTTTGACCAGTTTCAACAATACAGGTACCGGCAGAAAAGAAAGCTGAAAGCCGGTGATATCTTTAAATTTTCTACAACATCCTTCTGTCTCCACAGGGAAGTCAGGGGCAACCATAAGCATATATTTGGCATAACCTTTATAGGCACCAATCAGTTTGTCTTTGAAGAGATCAAGACAATAATTTTTTAAGGTATACAAATAATCTTGTTTTTTAACCAAATAATTGTAGGTCCCTTCCGCAGCAGTCTTACATTCTACTATGATAAAATAGGGATGTACCGCTCTTCCGGCAATTAAGATTATATCCCAGCCATGACCACTACGTTGAGGAATAGTATAAAAATCCAAAAGTAAGAAAGCCCGATTTACTAAATCCTCAAAAACATTTTCTGGTTCATCATGATATTTATTTCGGGCTAATGTCCTATTCTGCCGAGCAATATCTAAAAAATCAGTATTTAGTTTTTCTAAATCCCCTTCAATGTCTCGATGAGTGATTTCTTCTCCTTCATCTCTTTTTCTCTGATTTACTACCTCTAATAATTCTTCCAATACCTTTCCTTCAATATAATTAATCTTATCTTTTGGGCTTACTTCTTTTTCGTAGATTAATTGAGCGATTGCGGCAGCATAATGTTTACAAAAGGGGGTACTCCCTCTTTTTACTTGATATAGATAATCGGCACACTTATCATCACACATATAAGAGAAGTCTTCTTTTCCTAAATTATTTATAATTACTCTATGTCCACCTACATCTACAATGGGGGAGATTTTATCTCTACACCTTATGGTCACCCGCTTATTTAAAAAATGGTCCCGGCAATCTCTGATCTTACCTAATAGTTTATCTATCAGGTAAACGTTACAAATACCTTTTAATTCCTCTAAAGAAATCTCCAGATTATCAACCATAAACTTAGCCAGTTCCTTTTTTGTTCCAGAATATCCTTTAAGGTTATTTTTCTCACAAATTTCTTTTAAGTTATTTACGGTCAGAGTTTGAAGGATAGATAATTTCTCTCGTTTGTCACTCATTTAAAATCCCCCCTTCGAATATGAATGTTTTCCATTCTTTCAATTCGAGCAGAAAGTTTTTCATGCAATTCAGCTAAGTACATTTACCACCTCTTAAGGACCAATTCTAATATCAAAAGCTAACTCCAAAGATTAATTCATCCATAATTTTCCCTCCAATGTTTATAAGCATTTTCTCTGGCTTCTTCCTCAGTTCGACCCCAACCATGTGCATGCTTTCCATAATCCTTTCCCTTCCCGTAGAGATGAACATCCACTCCACCTGAGAGGAGTGAACCAGGATCTACTGTTACAACTTCTTTCCTATCCCACTTCTTGTCTTTATCCACCCTTTATTACCTCCCACATTATAGATTTTTCTTCTTGGGAAAATAGGTGTCCCTATTTATTTCCTATACCGTGTTATCGGATGTTTATTTCTGGCCGTCAAGGTATTTTTGAATAATTTCAATATCTTTGATATGTTTTTCTCCATCCATCATCCTTTTACAACTAAGAAGATATTCTAGTTTAACAAAAGAAAAACCATTAATAATCTCTGCTTCAGTAATAAGCTTTGTTGCATCAGTAATATGAGGGCTCCAATCTTTGTAATGCACTTCTAATATCTGAATATGACCGATATAAATGGAATCTGGTCTTCCCCTTTTTGTTGTAATGGGATATTCTTCAGCCAATTCGTTCCATAGGTCGGGAGTAACTAAAACATCCAAGTCTTTATTTTCCCTTAACCTTCTAACTGATAGCGGTCCACTGCCGAAAATGGCGTATTTTCCTTTTGGTAGGTTTAGTGACTTTAGTTCATCTAGGTATTTTATCATGTTATTTTTTAAGGCCAGAAATAAATTTCCGATAACTTAAAATAATCGAAGTACTTCGTTTATGCACGACTCTAGGTGAAGTTTCGAAAATTAACCACTAGTTTTCCTTGTGGTATATCTTTATAGATTCTTATGCTTATCATAAACTAATTATATTAATTCCACAAATGATAATTTTATATATAGGCAAGTCTACGCCTTTTTATTATATTTTTACAATTCTTCTCTTATTATTTTTTTCTTTCTAACTACCCCATTAAAGTTTACACTAACAAAATCTCTCTATTAATTAAAACTGTTTTTGGTGAGGAAGGGGGCCTTTTTGTATCGGGGAGGATCCCTTTTTGGTTCTTGTAAAAGTCACAGTAAAGAAGTTATCATAATAAAATTCCACATTCCCTTGATCGTGTTCTTTAACAGCGCTTTTAATCCTATTTATTTCAGTTCCAATTTGCTCAATATAATCTGCTCTATTTAATAGGGAAGTAATAACCGGATTCCTTATTTTAAATAGACACACATCCTATTTTTTCTATGGTTTAGCTTTCCATTTTACGAGGTCTTCCGCTAAAAGTTATCGAATTATTGAGCTAGTACAACCGTCCCCTTTATCCTTCTTCCTTTATCAATAAATCAAATCAAACAATTTATTAGCTAAATCAATATCCAATTCTTTTAGAATTTTGTATTCCTTTAAAGCTGAATTTCTATCTTTAATTAGAAGGTAGGCAACGCCTAAGCTGTAGTGGGCTTCAGTATAATCAGGATCAATGCGAATTGCCTGTTTATACGCTTCTATCGCGAATATACGGAAACCGAGTATGACATAATCAACACCCAATCTATAGTGGGCTTCAGCATAATCAGGATCAATGCGGATTGCCTTTATGTAAGATTCTCTTGCGTCTTCATAAAGGCTAAGATTATCATAAGCAATACCTAAATTGTAGTGTCCACTAGCTTTATCAGGATTAAGGCTAATTGCTTGTTTGTATGCTTCTACTGCTTTAGTATAAGCTCCAAGTTTCGCATAGCAGATTCCAATAGAAAAATATGCAGCAGCTGGTTTTATCTCAATCACTATCTCCCAATAAGGCAATGCTTTCTCATGCTCTTCCTTAATAAAAGTAAAATAGAGGGCTTTGTCAAGGGCTTCATAAGCATAGTCGGAATCTTTTTCCCCTTTATTCTCCTGCTCAAATAATTCTTCGGTAGTAAATGTTTTCTCTCCTTCTATTAAATTAAGGTTTGCTATTCTTTCACTGGGAATAGCAAAATTTAAGTTCTGTCCCTCTACAATTTGGAAAGTAGCTATTCCGATAACTTCTCCCTCCATATTTAAAACCGGACTGCCGCTTGAACCAGGTGAGATAGGGGCGGTGATTTGGATAATTTTCCCAAAATCAGGAATTTCTCTTACAGAAGAGACAATACCATCACTAACTGTATTTTCCAATCCTAATGGACTACCATATACTACTATTCTTTCGCCTATTTCAGGAATAGTCTCACTTAAAGATAAGGGTAGTACATATTTAGAGGGAATATCAACAGAAAGGCGGATGATATCATTTTGCTCATCTTTTGCTATAATATAGGTAATAAGATAAGTTTTTCCATCTGAGGTTTTTACCTCAGCAGAGCTTGCTCCTTGAAGCACATGATAATTAGTGATAATATCACCGCTCTGATTTATAAAAAACCCACTACCCAATTTTAAGAATTCTCCTTTATCATCATAAGTAAAAACAATAACGACGGAAGGTTTAATTCTTTTTATGATAGAAGGTAGGCTTTCAATTGGTTTTTCTTTTGCTTTGGGTAAAGAAGGTAAGGCTGGGTTACTCGTAGGCAGTTGAGTTGTTTTACCCTCTTTAAGGTTTTCTAAAATTTCCAGGGAAAAACCATTTTTATAGATTTCTTTGGCGAAATATTTCTGTTCTTCTTTTGGTAATTTCTGTAATAAATCGATAAATTCTTTTTCGTATGAATCAAGGTCTTCAAAAGAAGAAAAATAGAGGTTAAATATTGAAGGAAATTTACCTTTGATGTAATCATCTACACTAATTGTTTGAGAAGAGACTGGCGAAAACAGAGAAAATATGATGATAAAAACAAAGTTTATAATAATCATTGAAAAAAGGATGTTTTTTTTAATGATAAATCACCTTCTATTTTTAATTATTATTAATCAAAATTTTCAAAGCTATTCTAATATATTAATACGATATAATTGTTAAAAATCCTTCTTTTCCTTGAAAATAGTTTATAAAAATAGAAAAGCCTGCCATCAAAAACCAAAGGGTTTGTTACTTTCTCTATATGAACTAAATGGATCGGACATAATAGCTGTCCCTATTTTCTTCTAAAACAGCTTCACTCTTGTATCTGTCCTGGAATAAGTGCCCTTTTTTACTACTCTTCATGCATAAGAGAAAAACTCACTTTTCTTGTTTGCTCAAATATTTTGTTACGTTTTGAAACCTTTCATTCAATTCATCAATATTTATGTCAAATGTTGAGACCTCTATTTCTCTTATGTATTTTCCAGCATTTATAACTATAGTTTTTTCTATTCAGCTTTCTTAACACTCAGATTTTTAACAATGTAGCTAATTATCTTGTCTAAATCAAACGTTTTGCGCTCGTTCGCGCATTCAGTTCTGTACGGTTCGCTATAATTCATACACTGCGGATATCGAATAACACAACTCACCGCAATAAGACTACCGTTTTTAATGGTAGAATAAGTATATTGTGTGTAAATGGTTCCCGCTGCACCTTCACTTGCCGATTCTATACAATAGATTCGTTCATCAATTCTTCTTTTTACTGTTCTGAACAGTAAACCACTTTCGGAAGATGTTTTCTTGCAATCTATTTGGCCTTCGGTTATTTTAAATTTCGGAGGATATTTTTCTTCCTCATTAACGATTTTCACTTTCCAATCTTGGCTACCAATATACTCGGTATTCAAATCAACCAGAATAACATAATGCGGCTGCTTTTCAGACCCATTATCAATTTCTTCAAACATTATCTTAACCTCAGGCTGTGAGACGTTTTCGCCTTCATCTTCCCCAATACTAGTTAATAAAATAATTCTGTCATCTGCCTGGTAATTTTCATCACTTATTTCTTGAATACCGCCACTTTCAATCCAAAAGGTTTCTTCTTTTTGCCTTTTCATATTTTGCTGGCTCCATGAATATACACCGGTACACATCACAACTATAACGATAAAAATAATGGCTAAAACTAAGAAAATATTTTTCTTCATAATCAAATCCTCCCTAGTAAAGAAGTCAGGTCTCCACAGGCTGACCCCCCTTTTTTTTCAATAGCTTATACTTTCAGTAGGGTGTTGTAAAACAAAGAACCGTCCCCTGTTTTTTATTTAAATAAATAGGTATACATCCCATTTTTTCTATGATTTAGCTTTCCATTTTACGAGGTCTTCCTTTAGGACGTCTATCTATAGTAATACCTAAAGCCTCAACCATCTGGTTAAAAAACTCCTCAATTCCCATAGGTTTTCCGATAAAAATTACCGAATTATTGACCTGGCACACCTGTCCCTATTTATCTAATTTAAAAGTAAAATATTAATTGTCTAAGATAATGGGATTTGTCCCTATTTATTTCTATTTATTTTCTAAGTATATATTTGTAATTTTCGTTTAGTACCAACTAATACTAAATATACCATCGAACATTTTATTTTTTTGTCATATGAAGGGGTAGCTCTTGACATTAGACACTGCACATAAAAGAATTAAGTTTTATCCTAAGAAGTTATTCTGTAGCCATTTTTTCGTTGATTTTCTTTGCTGAATTATTTGCATCAACCATACCCCATATCCATAGTATGGGAGTAGTGACGAAACCGATGACGACCCACATCAATGCAACCGATATCCCATAGAGGATAATAAAGACGACCCCTTTACCTATCTGACCATTATAAATCTGACCTAGACCCATGAAAAAGAAAGATAAAATAGTAGCTATGCTTGGATTCTTATAGAACTTTGGGGGTTGAGTAGACATAAAAAGCCTCCTTTCTATTTTTTTCCTGTATAAAACAGTTTTTATTACTTAAACTATAATTTCCTGTAATTGATCTATTCGTTCGCAATATGAAAGGTTAGCACTTGATATTAGATATTTTAAATTTCTTATAGCAGTCTCCTTTTCCCGATTCAATCTTTCTCTTGGACAAAGCACTGTTCACTGTCCCAGTCGTTTTATTTAGTATCGAATGCTCAAGTACCGGTTTCGAAAGCTACCCCTTGATTTTCTAAAAAAGTTATCTGAGCATTTGTACAGGTTGTTCCAATTACAGAAGTAAGATCTTTGGGCTAAAATTGATTCTACAGAGCTAATGCGTATTCTTAATCCTTCTAATAGTTCTAAAATGGAGCTCCTCTCTATAACCTCTTCTCTGGAGGACTGACTCTTTTTTCTGTCCTGCACATATTCTTACACACCTTTTATCTTTATCTTTGCCTGATTTGAATAAAATCACTAATTGTTAGTTTATTGTTCTGGATTGATCCAATTTGAAAACTTTCCTGGATTTGGCGAGATATAATCTTCCCTTGAGATTGTCCCTCTATAATTGCTGTAACAAGATAAGGACCAAGGATATCACCACCCAAAAAGGTACCACCATAGATTCCATCTTTCGAGTCATAGTCGTCATGGGCACCATCATCATAAAGATCAATCTCTTGTTGCTTAAGGATTAATCCCATTAGAATCTTGAAGGGATTTATTTCGAATTTTCTTTCTCCAACCTTTTTGAGGAGTTGAGGAGTAGGTCCTTCGATTTTTGCTTTTACCTTTATATTTTCTAAAGGTATTTTTTGATTACCAGCAACATCAGCTACTTCAACCCTTATCAATACTCTCTGGCCTTGTTTGTACTCTGGCTGGAAAGTAAGAAAGTTGGAATAGGTTTCAGATTTTCCCGATATAGAGACATTGATCTGTTCACCTTCTCGAGGCAGATCTCGACCACTTAATCTCAATTCCCAAATACCTTTTTCTGCTGGCACTCTAAATATACTATAAGTATTGCCTTTCTGGTAGTCGCCCATTTGTGAAGAAGGGTATATAAGTGAGCCATCTGGTTTAACAATAACTGTCTGGATAGAGCTTCCCTGCCAATTGGTAAAGAAAGTCAGATTTCTGAAATCAGATGGAACATCTACCTTATATTTTAGCTCTTGCCCGGGTTTCAACCAATCACTCGAGGCAAAAAGGGTGGAGTTATTGTGCACATAAATGTTAGCTTTATGGTATATATGAGAAAGGTTTTTTATGCCAGCTGGAAAGCAACGACCTCCTGTTTGATAAGCAATCTTGCAAAGGGTCACCTGATCAGCATCGCTACCAAAGGCTACAGTATAAACCTTAACCTGCTTTTTTTTGCACTCTTCCACCCAGGGCCAGAGTTCACCGGTATTGTGCATTCCATCAGAAAGTAAAAGAATAATAGGTTTCTGGGGTCTTTGTCCCTCGACAAAAATCTGTTCCATGCCAACCCTTAGGCCAGCCCCAATATTAGTAGAAGAGGTACTGTGAAGAGATAAAATACATTGTTTTAATTTCTCCTTGGATGTTTTTATAGAGGAGAGTCCAACAATTGAACTGGCATCGGTAGAAAATCCAGCGACAGAAACATAGTCCTCTTCAGGAACAGAATCAATGTAGGATCTCGCAGCCTCTTGAGCTAACTCAAGCTTTCTTTTGTCTCCCATACTGCCAGAATGATCAATCACCAAGGCTGTTGCTGTAGCCGTAGGTGGTATTATTTCTTCCCATTTAGGAAGTTCTAGACTTTGAAAAAAATTGACTATTGGTCCTCCAATAGTTTTTCCCCACTCTTGCCGTATAATAACTTCCCCCACTTCATATATTGTACCTATCATTACAAGGGTAAAAGGTCTCACCTTCTTATTCAGGTGATACTTTTTAAGTTCTTCTTTTTTTGAATCCAGGTTCGTTGGAGGAACATAAAGATATTTCCTACTTTCTTCGATCTCCTCAACAATTTCTTTGACAGTTAACGAGTGCGGGGAACGAAAGATTATCAATGCTTCCCCAACCCACATACTGTAAGGTCCTTCTTTCTCAAGAGGAAAACAAGTTATAGTACCTCCTATATCCCTCCATCTCAAAGGAAACTCCAATCCTTCTATTTGTTCTTCTGACTCCTTATTAAGCATATCCTTTATTTTCTCGATTATTTTTTTAAGTTCGATCTCTCCAATCGTTACAGCGTATGAATAAAGCTCGTCAAGTGAAGAAAGAATTATATGTTTAATACCCCATTTAAAAATAAACCCAGAGAGTCCTTTTCCCGACTCTTTTGTAAGAAGATGACTAATAAGTATTTTGGCTGCTTCTTCTTCATAATCATCGCAACTTAATCTTGGGCATTCTAACACATCACTCCTAACAGAACCCAGAAGACACCATAGATATTTCTTATTTAGGTCGCACCTTTTGAGGGACTGCGAGGCATTAGAAATGCTGGCAAATAAGATAGATATTATGATTACACAAAAAGTAATCATTGTTAAGTAAGTAATAAATCTTCGCTTGCTATTTTTCAGGAGAAATACTTGAAATTTCATCCGATACCTCCTTTTTAGAACTAAATTGTAAAGTTCTTATTTGCTATATTTAAATAATTTTTAAATATCTTCGTTTAAAAGAAACTTGGATAAAATAACTATTTTTATGCCTACATTATTTAATAATGTTTCATTAAAAACTTTAAGAAAAGTCTATTTTAATAGAAAATTAGATTAATTGGAATTAAGTCCTATATGGTTTAATGGGTTTTAATCTATATATTCCCATGATTCTCCTTCTATATAAAAAATCCCCTCATCTGTATAACCAATCTTCATTACCTTGTGTCTTACAATTCCAGTAACTTTTACATCAATATATTTATCTCTTTCCCATTTATCTTTTATAACCATTGAGGGAATATCGCCAATATAACTTACAAATATACTGCGACAAAAAATAGGAAATGGGCTAGACTTAGGAGGTTCCTTATCTGAAATCCAAAAGCCTTTAAGATCACCGAAGGTGGTTTCTAAATACAAATAATCCATAATACCTCGTCTTCCAATAATTGTGACTTTTTTATTTATATATTTATCCGGATATTCCTGAATATTATAAATTGTTGTATTTGAAATAGATGAGCAACCTACTAATAAAAGAATTAAACATATTACAAGAATCGATAATAATATTTTCTTTGCTATTTTATATAATATATACCTCACTCTCTTTTTAAAATAATTTTTTAATTTGAAAATATAAGCTTTGGAATAATTTCTAGTCTTTTATCCTTTATTAGATTAGGTAAAATCAACTTCTCCTATCTTATTTTTTACTTTTTCCAAAAAAGATTAAGGCTAATCCGACACCGTTTATTATAATTAATTCTAAAAGTAATAAACCAGTATTAATAAATTGATAATTCTTCATTCCATAGCCTGCATTTCCTAAGATAAAATGCCAACCTGCACCAATACCCAAAAACTGGCAAGGTATATAAAGAATAGCGATAATACTTCCGATTATACAAATTCCTATACCTAAATCTTTCATGGCACTATACCTCCTTTTTAAACAGATAAAAAATTAAATCTCATTATCCATTCCTAACTTAATAATACTAATTTGCAAATTTATCTTTTAAAGATATAAAATCCCCATTGCAAATCAAAGGTAACAAATTCCCAACCTTCTTTGCCATGCTCATTAAATAATTTTTCAAAATTCTCTTTATCTCTTGGAACTTCTTCACTGTTAATAACTTTATATTGAATATTTTTTGCAGCATAAGAAGGTGCGGGACTTGATAATATTGACAGAATTATATTCAAAGCCAATAAGACTACAATTATTATTAGTGATATCTTAGTAAATAAATCAAACTTCATATTTTCATCTCCTTTCTCTATCATCATTTCATCTATTTTGTATATTTATATTTCTAAGATAACTTCAAATGTAGATAGGCTTGGTCTAGTTTTTGGACCTTGATGCATATTTAATCCCATCTTTTTTAGTTAACCTAAAGGACTCTCTTTTTATTTCTATTCACAGTTAATAAAAATCTAAAGTAAAAAATAACCGAATTATTATGCTAGTTATAATACAAATTCCTATGAAACACTTTAAAAATTTAGAGGAATAGATATTTATTTATCGTTATTTGAATGTTTCAAGCTGCATTATAACTTCAATAAAATTGGATAGTGTTATTCCTATTGCACCGCCAGAACGGGTCTTTTTTTCTTTGAAAATTAACCTTATTTGTCCAACATTGGTAGCAAATCAAATATAACGTTCTCTCTCAACCTTTACATTTTCTTTTGGTGGCCACACTTATTCTCTCACAAAGACCTTTTTAGCAAAGCCAACAGATTTGATTTTTAAACATTCTTTAAAAGTTCCAGCTGGAACTGTTACAACTTCATTTATACTTTCTATAGAGTTATTTTAACCGGAATAGAAATCCTCGGTTTTCGGTAATCCTAGACCAGTTCAATAAGGTAGGAGGTCTTTGTTTCTTGCCAACTATTACCCACTTTAAGTCGACTGATTCCGGATGTATTATTCTATAGTTAAAGCTTTTTTGAAGCTTACAGTCTCGCCTCCAATTAGAGGTATCGTTATTATCACGAAATACTGTCCTTTTTTCAACCCACATATTGCTTCCGCCTCTACAGGAACCTTGTTCTTCCCATTGGGAATATAAGTGGGGAAAGTGGGGGGGTAGAAACCTATTTTATATGGTCTCGTAAGAAGAGTTATGTTCTCTGGTTCCCCATCTAGGATGATTAGAGCTCGTGCATCTGTATCTCTTTTTGCTGGTAGATCTCCGTTGTTTATAAGCGTAAGACTGACTATCTCCAGGAAATAATAATAATCAGCACGACCATATGCATCATCTAAGAGTTTTAAGAGGTCCTTAATGTTATAACCATATGCATTATGTAAGAGGTTTAAGAGCTTATAGTAATAAATATATTCCTGGGAGATTATTTCATATGTGAATTCTGCATCCGCTATGGAAACGTCTGGTGATGTAAACCATAACTCTTTCTTATAAATAACTTTTTCTGGTGTTACTGTTTTTACAATTAGAATATAAGGACCTTCAGATAAGGGACATTCCCCCATACTAAGCTTAACAGTTTCGAAATTGTCAATTAATGCTCTTTTTGATATAAATCTAATATCTGTTTCTCCTTTAGGATTAGTAAGTATAAGTGCCAATTCATCCGCTGGTCCTCTTACGCTTACAGGTATGACTACAAATATATTACCTGATACTATTGGCTTATTGCACTCAATGTGATACAAAGAGGAGTCTATAAGTAATTTTTCTTTTTCTATTTTATCCTCTACTGCTTCCATAACAGTAATTTCTTCTTCAAGTGCTTCGATGTTTCCTGATTCCTCTTCCATTATTTCTGCAAATTTATTCTCATTAAACTTTTTAATGCTATAAGGGACTAAATTAGTAGGAAATAAGATTCTCGTTTCCACCATTTCTCCCGAAGATAATCCATAGACTTCATATACTATTTTCCCGTCCTCTTGGATAGATGTTTCTCCATCCAGAGGACCATGTCCAAATACTTTCAATTCCTCTTTAGATACTTTTCCCGGAAGTTCCACTTCTATTTTGACATGTCGAATTGGTGAAGTATTGGATTTATCGAAAAATTTCCAGTAAAACTCGGCAGTGTCATTATATAAAGTAATAACATTTTTCAATTGGTATTCAAGTAAAAATAACTTTCTCTCAGTGCTGGATTTATCATAAATTTTATAAGTTACCATATCCCCTTTGATACTTTGGTCATAATTTAATTCTTTATCTATGGGGAAATATTCAGAAGCTTTAAAGTACTGCAACCCATCCGAACCTTTAGTTCCTATAGTTCTTATTATCCCATTAAAATCGCCATCAAAATCATACTTAAAAATTTCGCTTACCTGAATATCACCATTTTCTAATATTTTCACCTGGGCTTGATAATTAGTTATTTTAAAACTCCTATCCCATTCTATATATAGCTCTTCTGAAATACTAGGTACCATAGATGGCTTTTCTTTTTCCTCAACACTAATATCCTCTGTCCTATCTTCACTAGCTAACCCAGAACCCAAGTCAACATTTGTATTCCAATCACCATCCGGTGTTTGGTAAGTACAGAAGAAATGATAATCTCCCACCTTATTTAAAGTAAGAGTTCCTTGATAGTTATAAGATTCAAATGGCTCAAGGGTGATGTTTTGTCTATGGGTAAAATCGGTAACTTGATTATCAGGGTCTCGGCCACCTACGGTTAGTACACTAAAGTTTATAGGGAGCTTACCTTGATTAGTAATAGTAAATTCAGCATTAATTGTGTCTCCTACATAATAAGGGGGTATAGTAGTTATTTTTAAAGGGGAAGTAATAATGGGATGAGGCTCAGCTCCTAAAGCATAAAGAAGAAGTATTTTTAGACTTTCTCGTTGTTGACTCTTAAAATTCTTATCCAATTCATTGTTTACTATATGATCTCCATACTTATTCCATAGAGACTTAAAATTTTCCTCTATAGCCTCTTTTGCCTTTTTCTGTTTCTCGGGAAATAAGATGAATATATGGTTCACATTAGGTTCTGCATACGACTCCCATGCGCCGATATGATCGTAATTATGCTTATTACGAAATTGCATATAAAACCAAAATGCTTTTTCATACCACTTTTCGTTTAGTTTATTAATGCTAATTCCTATTATACTAAGGTCACAAAAGAGACCCAGAGTGCTTATTCCAATACTCAGAGCAGGAGCTCCCATTGCAGTACACGTAGCCACAATGATTTTTGTAAGGAGTAATTTGCTTAACTGAGATTCCCAGTCTGCAAGATTCTCGCCAAGTTTACTGAAATATTCACCATTTGCTTGACCGGGTGAACCCGTCTTTAAGCCCATTTCTACGAGCTCTTCCTCGTTTATAGCATTAAGGATATATCTACCATAAGTCAAGTTACCTAATTCCTCTTTTTTTACGTCTGCATCTAATATTTTCATCGCTTGCTGAGTTATCTCTATCTTCTTGTTTAAAGCATCTAATAACTCTTCAGAACCAGTATAGTAAGCATAATAAAGCCTGAATATTTCGTTATAATAAGGTAAATCGGGGTCATCATAAATGCGTAGTTTTGTGATAATTCTCTGAAGATCCTGGTTATTAATATCAACTTTATTGCTCCATAACGTAGCGTATGCTGGTATAGAAATAAATAATAACAAAAAAATAGTAACTATTATTAATGCTCTACTTCGTTGGAAAGATATTCTAAATTTCATTAATATTCACCACTCTTTAGAAATAAAAAGGACAGAGTAAGAAAATAATTATATTAATCTCCTACTCTGTCCTTTTACCCAAAAGATTCTTCTCAAGTTATTAGGAGATAGTTTTTTTGTTAACTCTGCATGGCTCTTCCTAAAGCTTAGGAATTGCCCCTTCGGTGCTTCCATAGAAGCTCTCCAGAGTGCTGTCCGGTAACGGTCCTTTTGCCTGAAAGTTTGGATAGTTTTGGCATCTTGCCCCTTCGGCTCCTCTTCTTTTTAAAATAAAAGAAAGGGTCTCTCCTGTTACCTTCATACAGGTTACAATATTAAATTTATAAATTTATAGAATATAAAATACTTATTTACGTGAAATATTTCACGCTATATATTGTATATACGACATAAGCGTTAAAAATCCTTCTTTTTGTCAAAAATAAAGCCCCCAATTTCAATTCAAGAAAAAAGTTGTGTTAAATGTGAAGAATTTACTCATCTTCTTGACCCCAAACGAAGTTAAGTTAAATAGTGAAGCAACGAAATGTTACATAATGTCACCATTATTATTCGATTTTATCAATATTCTGCAATAAAACCTGTAAGGAGTTAGAGCCAATATACCATGCTCCTTGGTTATAATGTATTGGATTTACCCCTAGTTCAAAACATTTATTTGTAATATCTTTTGCTTCGCCTCTGTAAATTTTATCTTTATTTACTAAGTCTATACTTTTAGAGAGGTTATCTTTTAGATATTTATTTGCCGGCAGATTCCCAACCATATATTCATGTTTATGCAAAGGACAGATATCTTTATAATAACACCATCCGCATAAAATGCTCTCATTAGGTAAAAACTCCCGGGTAGCTTCAATCTTCTTTATCAAATCAATGGTATCTTTTTTTAATTCATCTAACTCTTCTTCCGTCCTTTTTGACCTGATCTCTTTATCAAAGGCTACATAATGCCACACCAGCTCTACATTATAAACATCGTTCCACATATTTTGAATCCCTATCTGATAGAGAGCCAGCTGGCGGTCTTCATCCATTTTGCTCTGCTCCGGAAGAGATTTGGAGGTCTTATAATCATGTATTTCATAAGTTCTGTCTTTTGCCTGGTCTAAGCGGTCTACATATCCCCTTAATTTATATTCTCCATTAGCATCTAAATTTATAATTACCGGACGTTCAATACCTAAAACTTTCCCCTGGTTAAAAGGATAATAGCGCTTATAATAATCTTCTATAAACTTCTTCCCTATTTCTTTATAATCCTTAGCTTTTCTTTCATTGTCGGCAATAACGATCTTATTATGATAATTTTTATCCCAATCATCCTCATAAAAATCCAGCAGTTCATCCAAACTGTATTTCCTAAAGGGGAGGTCTTTATAAATCTTTTCCATTACCTCATGAAAGCGAGAACCTAAAAAAGCCTCGATGCCCTCTTCTTCTCTTTTAATCTTATCGATATAGTTAAACTTGTATTTTAAAGGACAGCTCTTAAAGGTTTCCAGGCGAGAATGAGAATAGATAGTCATAATTTCCTCCTACTATAACCCTTCGCTTCTTTCCGGGGTCAGACTTTACAATTTCACAAAACAGAAATTATAGAAGCTTTTATTTTTCGATATCATATTGATATCTTTTTTTATCCTTCTCTGGCTGCAAAAAAATTATTCGCTAATTTTTGAATAAATTCTTTGATTACCTTCTTAATATCATACAGTTACTAACTTTCGAATTGAGTTCCAATGACAAATTAAAGCTTTGAAATGAGATATGTCCCTATTTTAATTTCAAATAAACTTAGCAACATCTTTTAGCGACTTTTTGGCTATTTTAGGTAAAGCTGTATTTTTGGCTGGATATCCAACGACAAGGATTAAAAAGGGTCTCTCATTGGAGGGCCGGGACAAGATCTGATTTAGAAAATCCATCTTACTGGGCGTATAAGTTAGACAAACAAGTCCAGCATGATGGACAGCAGCAATAAGCATACCTGTGGCGATACCTACTGATTCATTGACATAGTAATGACTTTTTTTACTACCACCAGGTAAAAGACCATAGCGCTGGGCAAAAATGACGATCAAATAAGGGGCTATTTCTAAAAAAGGCTTATTTTCATTGGTACCTAAAAGTTTTAAATCCTCTACCCACTTTCGGGTCGCACTTTTGTGATAAAACTCCCGCTCTGTTTTTTCAGCTTCTTTACGAATCTGCCATTTAACAGCAGGATCAGTTACTACTACAAAACTCCAGGGTTGCAGGTTAGCCCCGCTGGGCGCTGTTGCTGCTGTACGCAAACAATCTTCTATGATCTCCCGAGGCACTGGCTGATCTGAAAATTGGCGCACCGTTCGTCTTCTCTTCATTTCTGTATAAAATTCAGCTGAGCGTTTTTTCATCTCCTCTGGAGAATATTCATAATAGTCTGTAAATGAAGAAAATTCTGCTTTTGTCATAAAAATCACCTATTTTCCATTAAAGATTTATGGTCTATTGGAGTCCTTGACATTACATTGATGCAGATTCAAGCGATGGAAACGGCTTTTTTCTCGATCATTTAGACAACCCTTGAGATTTTTCATGCCAATGGTAACTGTGGTCTGACTATGAACTTTCAAAATAGGTAAATCAATCCAACAGGCAACCTTTTTTAGATATATACTCTTTTACGGTTTTAAGGCAATGGCATCAATTTCAACCAAAATACCCGGGGGGAATGCTTTCACAGTAATGGTGGTTCGAGCAGGTGGTTCAACAGGAAAAAATTCTTGAAATACCTCATTCATTCCTTTAAAATCATTGATGTTTAAAAGAAAGGCACTAATTTTTAATATATCCTTAAATCCTGCACCCTCTGCTGCTAAAATTTTCTCTATATTTTTAAATACCTGCCTGGTTTGTTTTTTGATATCCTGCTCTATAAATTTACTTGTTTTTGGATCAACTGGAACTTGTCCGGATACAAAAATAAGCCCTCCACCAACCGTACCTTGAGAATACACCCCTAAAGGTTTGGGGGCTACATCACTATATATTATTTTTTTCATTGCTTTCTCCTTTTTCAATTAATCTTAATATTTTTGTAAACAGTTATGACTTTATTCTTTGATTGATGATATTTCTTCTTTTAAAATTTGGTTAAGCTTATCAAGGTCAATATTTCCCCCACTTAAAATAGCAACCACCTCTTTATCTTTCATATTCAATTGATTAGAAATGGCTGCAGCAACACTCACTGCTCCTGATGGTTCAACCAATAATTTTGCCCGCTCCAAGAGAAAAACAAGTGCCTTTTTTATCTCGTCCTCTGTAACCAAAACGACGTCATCTACATATTTACGCACTATATTAAATGGCTTGATACCAGGTTTTTTTAACGCCAGGCCGTCAGCGATGGTATTTACATTTTCTTTTTCCATTATACTATTTTGTTTAAGAGAAAGCCACATGGCATTGGCATTTTCCGGTCCTACCCCTATTATTTTCACCTTGGTATTTTTTGCCTTAATTGCCAGAGCAATACCTGAAATAAGTGCCCCTCCGCCAATAGGACAAAATACAACCTCGGTATCCGGTTTCTCTTTCATCACCTCTAAACCTATCGTTCCATGTCCGGCAATTAAATAATCATCCTCAAAAGGACTGAGTAAAGTAAGGTTTTCAGCTTTGGCTATTTCCATCGACTTGTTGATGACATCATTGGAATTTCTTCCATATATAAGAACTTCCGCTCCATATCCCCTAGTAGCATTTATCTTTGTTTGGGAAGCATTTTCCGCCATAACAATAACTGCTCTGACCTTTAAAATCCGGGAAGCATAAGCAACTGCCTGTGCCCAATTACCTGCAGAACAGGTCACTACTCCCTTTTTCTTCTGTTCATCCGTTAAATTAAAGATAACATTTATTGCTCCGCCAAGTTTAAACGAACCAGTAAGTTGAAGGTTTTCAGATTTTAAATAGATCTGATTCCCGGTCATTCGACTCAATGTTCCGGAATATTGCAATAAAGTTGGATTTTTATATTTTGTCACCCTTGAATAGGCTGCTAAAACATCTGAATAATTTACCATTTTTAATTACCTCATCCTATTTTTTTTATTATCCATCTAGCGAATTTAAGAGCAAACTGAACCTACAAAGAAATTTCTACAGGCAAGCCGTCCTCATAAATATTAAATTTTCCATGGTACGAGAATTTACGGGAGTCAAATTTTTAATGTTGTCAGTAAAACTGTCCTTCTAAAAGGTTATTTTTCTGGAACAGAGAACAGTCCCCTGTGTTCATAACTTCGTCTTCGGGAACATAAGTTGATAAAAGTTCTCAAGCGGAGCGATAGGTTCTTATTTCTTCCTCAAATTCTGGAAAATATTGGTTGATAATCCTTAAATTAAATCTGGAAAGAATAGATTCTTTAGGTTCTCTCTCTAACAAAAACTCAAAGGCCTTTTTTATTAATTCTTCTTTAGTAATTTTACCTCCGGTTAAATCTTGCCAATATTCATCATCTAAACCTACATTATATTCTTTCCCTTCCACTTTCACTATGAATTCCTGTTGATTTTTCTTTTCAACTTTAATCATTTTTTAATCCTTTCAAAAATCTAATATTTGACCTTACTCAGGTATACCCTTGGTTTTTTTAATATCCATAGTTCTTCTTACCTGCACGCACAGGTAATTTTAGCCAGTTTTCAGGTAGGACAACTTGAATTTCCCTTATTTTAAATTACAAAATGTATTTGGAAAATTTATGAAAATTTAAAAAAGTTAGCGAATTATTAACCTGGTAAAACAGATTCCCCCCCCCACCAGGATTAAGGGAACAGAAATTTTTTCCTTATATAACTTTGCAGCATCACGATAATAGACCCCGTTCTTCTAATTTTTCATCCTCTCTAAATTATGTTCAGCAGATGTGCCTAATTCCCGGTCTATCGCCTGAACTATTGGCCTGATTTCTTCCATTAATTGGGTAAAAGTATCGAGTTTTAAAGTCTGAGCTCCATCACTGAGCGAACTTTTTGGGTCAGGGTGAACTTCGATAAGTAAGCCATCCGCTCCAGCAGCTATGGCAGCTTTGGCCATCGGACTTACCAATCTCCATCTGCCGGTAGCATGGCTGGGGTCTACAATTATAGGCAAGTGACTCAACCTCTTTAAGGCAGGGACTGCACTTAAATCCAAAGTATTACGGGTATAGTTTTCAAAAGTACGAATTCCCCGCTCACATAATATTACTTCATAATTTCCTTGAGATAAAATATATTCTGCTGACAATAATAGTTCCTCTATGGTAGCTGGCATTCCTCTTTTAAGCAGTATGGGCTTTTTAAGTTTACCCAATTCTTTTAACAATACAAAATTCTGCATATTACGAGCACCTACTTGAAATATGTCGGTATATTTACCTACCAGCTCTATCTGGTTAACCGACATCACTTCAGTTACAACTGCTAAACCTGTCTCTTTTCCGGCTTGAGCCAACAACTTTAAACCTTCCTCCCCCAATCCCTGAAAGCTGTAAGGAGAACTCCGGGGTTTAAAAGCTCCTCCTCTTAATATCTTTGCTCCGGCAGCTTTAACGTAGCGGGCAGTTTCAAATATTTGTTTTTCGTTTTCTACAACGCAAGGCCCTGCCATTACTATCACTTCTTTGCCGCCAATAACTACATCCTTTACTTTAATGATAGTATCAAAATCTTTAAATTCCCTGCTGGCTAATTTGTAAGGTTTCATAATACGAATAATCTCTTCCACACCGTTAAAGGCATAAAAGGGTACAGAAGCTAAATTTTCTACATCTCCGATTACTCCTAAAACAATTCGTTTTTCACCTCTAATGATATGTACCTCGTGTTCTAATTCATTCAATTTCTTTACTATTTTTTCTACATCAGCATCATCGGTTTTGCCATTCATTACAATAATCACTTGAATTCACCCTCCTTTTGGTCTGAAGTTTCTTTAAACAAATCTTTTCTTAATATTTTTGCTCCTCTTAAATACGTGTCATGAGACGGTTCTTTGACACGATTTTCTCTTATAAAATAAATAAAGGCCATAGGAATTTAAAAAACCTATGACCTTTATTTATACATAAATATATAAAGATATCATAGGCATAAAACCGATGTCTATGCCTATAATATCTTATTTTAAACCTCTAAGATGTTAAGGCATAAACATCGGTGGTAAAATAGAAGTAAAAATAATTAAAGGAATTTATTAATTTAGTAAATTCTCTTTTTGAAACCACCTTGTCTACTCCTTAACATTTTTTAAAATATTAGCATGTCCTTCTGTTTCTGTCAAATTTTATTTGTATTATGTCTGTGTGCCCCTCCCATCATTAGACCCAGGTCCTCAACACTAACTTCATTTCGCTTTACCACAGCACTAATGTCTAAGCTGCGTGCAGGCTGAGCAGCCACCAGGGAGCATTAAGGGGTTAGGTCTTGCAATATCACTTTTCATATCTCCCCCCAATTTTTTAATATCAAGAAAGATCATTTGTATAGTATTTCCTCTGGAAGTGATATGATAAACTGCTCCTTTAAATTCTATCCGTAATGGTCTGGTCATGCTGCAAAGATAATATAGCTTTTGTTATATTTCAAGATCTGACCCTATACCCTTCGCGGTATATCAAAGATTATCGATCAATAAACCCTATGTATTTAAAAAATGCTGTAAAAAGTGCTTGACAAAGTCATAGTGTTTCGTTATGGGTAGTTGGCTAGACCTTACCCAACAGGGACTTTCACCCTGCAAGACATATAAAACTTCTTGGCGCTCTTCCGCTAAAAGTTACCGGATTATTGACCTGGGACACCTTACCTATTTATCTAATATCAACAAACTTTTGCATTAAAAAGTATATATTTAACTATAAGTCATCAACCCAGACATAGGTGCTGCCAGCCGGTACAAATCCATATTTTGTAATTTCGCAACCTAATCTCTCTGTTTCACAAGCTAAAATTTCCTCAACCGATTCCACTTTGATTATTTCAATATTACACATGTTATTTGTTATATATTTTAGCGTATCGTCTTTATCCCGAAAAAGAGTCAGTGAATGCTGACCTATTAGTTCACCACTAAGTTTTACACACATTATTTTCACTTCATATCCATGTTGATCTAACACATATGAACCAAATGTAGCAAGTTCTTTACAGCCTCCTTCTTTAATATTAAAAAATACCTCCGGAGAATAAGAAATATGGCCTTCATGCCATGCCTCTGTAAAATTGTCTTTCATATACTCCAATAATTTTTCGGGAGTATCTAATTGATTAACAACTTCAGAAAAAATCAAACTATACTCTACATCTAATTGAATCCCACTACAAGATGTTAAAATAACTGCGATAACTAAAAAACTCAATGCAATTTTTAATTTACTTCTCATGATAATTAAATCTCCCACATCTTTGAATAAATTTCTTAAAAATAGGGGCCTATTTTTTCTATGGTTTAGCTTTCCATTTTATGATGCCTTTCTTTAGGATGTCTATCTATAATAATACCTAAAGCCTCAACCATCCAGTTAAGAAACTCCTCAGACCTTATAAGTTTTCCGCTAAAAGTTACTGAATTATTGAGCATGAACAACCGTCCCCCTGACAGAAATTTTAAAAATTTGAAACCTGAACCAATCTTCTCTAATCTCCAATGATTAAGATTTTTCTTTTTTATGAAATACCTCTATTGCCCATTTGCCTGACAAAGCAGAAGGAGGTAACCCGCCACCCGGGAAAAGCCACTGTCCTGCAAGTATGAAATTATCAAGTCCTTTAATAATTGGATTTATTGTTTTATTCGTATTACTCTTTGTTGGCATAAAACCTTCATAGGCTGCCCGATATACGCCGGTGTATTTTATATCAGTTAAAGGAGTTGCTACATCTACAACCTCGATAAAATCTTTTATACCGGGATAAGTCTTTTCAAGTAATATGATTGCATCTTCTTTTATTCTTTCTTTTTCTTTTTCATAGGCATTATTTTCAAGATGTTCCCATATCTCATAAGGGCTTTGAAATCTAAGAACAATAGTCGTTTTTCCTTCGGGAGCCATATCCGGATCATAGCTGTAGTTCGATATTGAATAAGAATCAGTTTCCGTAGCTCCTATTTTAGCCGGAACCAGATAGTTGGTCATCATCTGTTTCTCCTTAATCTCTTTTTTAATACCAAATGAAACCTGGACCAGGGATTTGAAAAGTGGCCAATTTTCAAAGGCATTCTTTATATCCTCAGGAATATATTTACCATCAAGCATATGGTAAATAACCGTATGTAAATCACAGGCAGCGATAACATAATCAGATTTATGGATCGTGCCATCATCTAGCTTGACACCAACAGCTTTTCCATCTTCGATGAGTATCTTCTTAACCCTTTTCCCGGCTGACAGTGTACCACCAAGTTTTTGGTATTTATTGGCAATCCGTAATACAAAATTTAGGGAACCACCTGCTGGATATCCGGCATTATTATCTTTAAAGAGTGAAAGCATCATCAAAAAAGCAATCGCAGAAAAATTTTCGTCACTATATATTTTCTCTAAAAAATGCTGCAAAAATTCATTTTTAAATCCCATTTCTTTTATAAACTGACGACAGCTTTTTTTACCATATTTAATCATGGGAATCATTGCTGGTAACATCCTTAAAAAAATCTTTAACATGGGAAGAGTTTTTCTTAACGGTTTAGGCTTCATAATTTCCTCTACATCACCGGAAAGAGAAAATTTATCTATTATAGAAAACATCCTTGATATTGCTTCTTCATCTTCGGGAGAAATGCTTTTCAGATACACTTTCCATTTTTGCATATCTTTATACATTAAGAATTCTTGACCTTCATTGTCTACATTTCTGATAAAGACTTCAGGGTCAATGATAGGTATATCTTCTGATAATGCCCCTAGTTGTTTCCACAGTGTATTCATACTTCCTGAAGATGAACCCATAAGCCACCCAATACAATAATCAAACATGTAACCCTTTCTCTTCCATGCTGTACACTGCCCTCCGGGAACAGTATGCATTTCAAATATTTCAGTCTCAAACCCATACTTCTGACCAAAAACACCTGCTGAAAGTCCTGCTATCCCACCACCAATAATAATTATTTTACTTTTCATTATTAGCCCTCTTTTCCTAAAATCTTTTATCTTACTGGTTTGTGCTTATTATATCAAAAATCTGTTTATTTTATGTTAATTTGAAAGTAAATAGTTATCTTCATCCAGAAGACTCACCTGGTATCTACCCTGTATGAGATGTCCAACTCTCCTGTGTCTTTGGTTGAATCGTTGGGTATGTAAACCATTTATTGGAAAGAGTTACCTTTACCAACTTTGTTATATTGCAAAACCCCTTATATTTTTCCAGCGATGTGACGCGTAAAGGCCCATTTGTAAGTCCCGAATCTTATCCTGCGGGCTAAGATAGACAGAGGAACCTTCTCTTCGTGAGCATAATTTGATTCGGCCACCACTTCACCGACACAGGTTTGTTTAAGGAACCGGTAAACGACCTATAGCATCCTCTACGATACTGCCTAGGTAAAGCATCCCTTCATGTTCCTGAACACTGGTTATCTGAGCATACAATGCCGACGGATCTTGCAAATTATGGACAACGTGACCATCCATATCCAACCCTAATACGAACCCGTAGTTTTCCGCGGCCGGTAGCAGAGCCTCGGGCAATCGCATGATAATCTTTCTCAGGAACGGTCGCGGGAGCATGATGGCATCCACGTCCGGCTTGCGAGGCGAGACAAGCGCCAGCCAGAACGTGTCTTCCTCATTGCAAGAGATGCCATCCGGAAAACCCGGCAAATTGTCTATAAAGATCTCTGATTCACCTTGTCGAGGTCCGGTGAGCCAGTAGCGCCGCACCTGATACTTGCCAGTCTCCACAACCAGAACAAAAGATTGATCGGGGCTGACGGCGACGCCGTTAGCAAAATACAGCTTATCAAGCACCAGCCGCGTGGTCTTGGTACTGGGGTCGTAGGCGAGCAAACGGCCATTGGGCCGATGCTCCATCAGGTCTACCGTAGACTCTGCATCAGTAAACTTAAATGAGGCATCGCTGAAGTAGATGGTTCCATCGGCAGCAATGTCGACATCATCAGTGAGCCGGAACGGCACGCCACCCTGCTCAGTGCTTAGAACAGTTATCGAACCGTCTGAGGCAATTGAGAGCAGCCCCTTGTAAGCGTCGGCCACCACCAGATTGCCAGCTGCGTCAAAGTGAAGCCCCAGTGGTCGTCCCTCTGTGTAGGCAAAGACTTCCGGTTGGCTGCCATCGGCCTGAAATCTCAGGATGCGGCCGTCTGCCATGCCGCCATAGATTCGGCCCTGACCGTCTACGGCAACATCTTCCGGGCCAACGCCTGCTCCCGCTCCCAGTCGTTTCACCGAGGTAAGGCGGGTGTTGGGTTCATAAACCCCTGTTAGCGCCGGTGCCTCTGGCGGCGTCCAAGCAGCCGGATCAATAGGAACCGGCCAAAACAGCAGATAAATCAGGAGCAACCCCACTATCGCCACGAAGCCAATTAGGATCTTACGCCATGTCACGATGTCCCTCCTTGTCTGTCGTTAGATGCGCCATTCCGGCTAACGTTCCGCGTGTTTTCGAAGTTGCCTTTAGGCAATTTAGCGAAGCGTCGCAAACACGCTGTTAGCTGAAGTACGACAATTTTTTCAGAACTAAAAAATTGGGAACGATAATCCAACCGATACCCCTATAGGAATACCTGCCGAAATACTATACCCATTTGCCCCTATTTTCTTGGCTAAGGAATTTAAAACAATTTTAATCTTATTAATCCATTTTTCAAGTCTACTAATAATGGATGGTAACTTAGCCGCCCCTGCATTGAGAAATGAAGTTAACCGTAACATTGCTACAAATGCAGAGTCAGGTTTATCCACTTCAATTAATTTTATAATTTGTTCAAGTTCCTTCTCCATGAGTTGGTCAATATTTTCATTGATTACTTGAGCCATATCGATGGTCATTTCTCCTTTAAATTCCCATTCTTCTAATACTAAGTAAACAGGTTGCTCACTGGCTCCAACTGTCATTGGAAAAACAAAAATTAACAAAATAGTGAGAAAAACGAGAAACAAATAATCTTTTTTCAGTTTCATAATAATCCTCCTCGTATAATATATTTATAATAATTAAATATTCAATATTTAGATTAGTTACTATCGACCTTTTTATTTCTTATATTTTAATACATTTACTTTTTTAAGAGGCCCCTGTATCATATCTATAGGGAGATGAGAGAGAAAAGCTTTCCCTCCTTGTTAATCCCTATACCAGATAGGGATACTTCTAAAGAAAGTTTGCTTCCTCCGGTTGCAGGACTTGAATTCTTACCCGCATCTTGTTCGACTTAAAATAGAGTACTCTGTAAGCAGCAGAGCTGCACCCACTCTTTTAAGTTAGTTCTAATTCCGGCGAGGTTGTTTGTGCCTGTAATCTGCAGAGGCCTCTCTTTTTCTCTCCTCTGCCTTAAGGTATAGGCAGAAAGGAGGTGAATCTCCAATGTCAAAAATCCTTTTGGTAGGCATTGATGCCCACTCAAAAAATAATACCGCTTGTTTTATAGATCAAGAAGGCAATATAGTGCTCAAATCCTTTTCTTTCCCTAATAATTTATCTGGTGCAACTGAACTTGAACAGAAAATCGTTAAGGTGATGCAAAAAGGTAGCTTTACTTCCCTTAAGGTCGCCACTGAAGAGATAACGGGGTCAGATCTTGCAATATCACTTTTCCCCTTTCCCCTCAATTTTTTTAATTAAAATGGGACAACACATCCTATTTTTTCTATGGTTTAGCTTTCCATTTTACGAGGTCTTCCTTTAGGACGTCTATCTACAATAATACCTAAAGTTTCAACCATCCGGTTAAGAAACTCCTCAGATCCCATAGGTTTTCCGCTAAAAGTTACCGAATTATTGACTTGGCACATCTTCTCTATTTATTTAATTTAAAAGCAAAAATAATAATTGTCTAAGAAAATGGGGTTCCTATTTTATTTAATTACTGAGCATTAACAACCGTCCCCTGTACCAACAACGTTCGAAGGCAAACCGCAAACACGCTGTTAGGCAAAGCTGTGAAACCTTGCTTGCTTAGTCACCTTCCTTTGGAAGGAGGTATCTACGGTTCGTCCACAGATCAAACCCCCAAAAACTTCCGGTAAAAAACATGTATAGAGTTATGCTCCAGACTCTTAGACTCAAACTATACGTGCTTATAGCGAGAAGATAGAAAAAAATAAGGTAAAATATTCCATACATTATAGTTGTGGCTACAATTATATTGTTGTTTCGTAGGAGAAACATTACCCCATTGCCAGTTTGAACCGCACTTTCAAAACCTGGAAGCATCTCATTTCCAGGCACCGCCAACATTCTTCTCACTTCTCGCTCTATGTTCTTGATATACGCAGATAACTTGAGCAAACGTATAGCTTCGGAATGCCAGAAGAAACCAACACAGAAGAATATCAAAGGTCCAACCAATACGAGTATTGTAATCTTGTAGGTTGTAATCGCGACAAGCAAACCAAAGACAATTGTAGCAGCAAACATATTTATTGTGTAGAGAAGAGATCGAGTTGCTCGCTCCGATTCTCTCAGTTGAGAGTATTCATTTAGTAAAACCTGCAATTTATCATCCATGCTTTGACCTCCGCCACTGCTGTTTCATCAGCAGCTTTGCCTACTTAAAATAATCGAACTACTTCGTCTATGCTTCCAAATTGGCATATTTTGCGAAGTACTTCGTTTACTCTGTTAGATAGCAAGCATCTAACAGGGTTTATGCGCGACTCTAGATGACTCCCTAAAAAATTTAAAATAAGTACATATCCTATTTTTTTTATGGTTTAATTTCCCCTTTTACAAGGTCTTCCTTTAGGACGTTTATCTACAGTAATGCCTAAAGCTTCAACCATCTGATTAAGAAACTTCTCAGATACTATAGGTTTTCCGTTAAAAGTTACCGAATTATTGACTTGGCACACCTGTACCTATTTATCCAATTTAAAAGTAAAATATTAATTGTCTAAGAAAATGGGATGTGTCCCATTTATTTAAATTTAATTTTCGATATAGGATATTATTACTACTTTTTAAGTTCTCCTAAATCTTCAATAGTACCATTGCTTCTAAATATCTTTGCACGTAATGATCCTTTGGGATTTAGTTTACCACTACGTCCAACTATAATCTTGTTTAAAAATTCAAGAATATAATCAAGATTCGTGCTATTCTCATTCATTTTCACTTCTATAATACCAAATGATTTTGCATATTTTTTTGCGCCTTTTTGGAAACCTAAGGGCGATACTAAAATGCCACCTTCCGCGTCTAAATCCTCAATTCTCCCTCTTAAGCTTGCAACATCACCTTGAGATATTCGCTTTGTAGTATATCTGCGAAATTCAATTACAAAAAATGTTTTATTATCTTTTGTTGTACCTTTAGCATCAATTTCCCATTTTAAACCAGATTTTTTCCCTACTAATTTCTGTTTGCCCTCTACTTTTTTTAAATTAAAATTCTTTGCCATTTCATTCAGTAAAACCGTTCCAATTTCTTCATAAGTTTTCCATTCTTTAAGCATTTTTATATCCTCATTTTATTAGGTCTTATTTTAGAAGTCATATTAATCAAAAATAAAATCTTATTTTATTTTTTTTAAATTTAATAAAAATCATTAGAATTGTTATTTATATCAAAAAAATGCCATTTCCAATTTATCGGTACATTATATTTTTTTACAAATTCTCTAAAACAGGATTTAATTTAATAATAACAACACATCCTATTTTTTCTATGGTTTAGCTTTCCTTTTTACGAAGTCTTCTTTTAGGACGTTTATCTATAGTAACACCTAAAGCCTCAACCTTCCGGTTAAGAAACTCCTCAGATCCTATAGGTTTTCCGATAAAAGTTACCGAATTATTGAGCTGGCACATCTTCCCTATTTATCTAATTTAAAAGTAAAATATTAATTGTCCAAGAAAATGGGATGTGTTCCTGTTTATTTATCTAAATAAGAATTTAACTGTTTGTTTTTAAATGGCGGTATATGGCCTCTGCCTTTATACCGGGCACCCTTTAACATGTTCAATTGGATAATGATCAGCTACCCAATGGCAACACTGTCCTATACTCGCCAAAGGTTTTTTTAATTGGACTGTACCATACTTAAAAACAGGGGCAAACTCACATTCTCTATCTCTCAATCTTTGTCCCATAAGTATGGTACAGTCTGGAGATTGTTTTTCCTTATGCAAACGCCGCATAGCAGCCAGCAAAGCTCCTTTACAGGAACTGCATGTCCCTTTTTCGATAACTTCTAATTCCGGTAAATGATAATTAGGTTCTTTAATTGTATCAGCATTCTGAGGAATTCTTGGGTTCAAATCTTTATTCTTGACAGTTAATTAAATTATTTTTCAAGAATAAAGATTTGACCCCCCCTTTTTTTTATATTGTAATTTTTTAAAGCTTAGTAAAGGTGCAATAAAGTGTTGTTACCTGTCATATTCTAATTATTTGATAAGACATAGGAAACCTGAACTTATCAGCTTCCCTATGAGAAGTTAGAAAAAGTTATCGAATTATTGAGCTGGCACAACGCCACTATTTATTTAATTTAAAATCAAAAAATATTAATTGTCTAAGAAAATGGGATGTGTTCCTGTTTATTCCTCTAGAAATTTAATCTATAGCTTTCTAATATCTGATATCCTTTTAGACCTCGTATTCCCTTTTATTTCATCCATTTCTATTTCAGTGACTTCTTCAATGATTTGTGAACTTGTGAAGTTTGATCCCACTATACTTATTTCAACTATACAGATAAGTAAGTATTCAGGAGGGGGAATATCCCCCTACTGAATTCGGTACTTATTTTACAGATTTTAAACAATAATCCTCTACATTTAGCTCAGGTAGCGTGTTATCCGGAAGATTCCTAAAGTATTCAACAAGAGGGACAGCATAATTTGCAAATGTGTTTTCAAAAACACTTTTATCAACATCCTGAACTCTTTCAAAAGTATAGTAGCCATCTTTTCCAAGGGCTGTAAAAGAGTTAGTTACAACTTTATATATTTTAGTCAGATCTATCGGAGCCCATTTATTGGTATTCTTATCCTTAACTTCAAGATTTAAGATTCTGCTTCCTTGTTCAGCCGATTTATCAACATCATACCTCAGATGTGAAGCATAAGGGAAAGCACCGGTAGAATCAGAAGAGATTGCGTAGTGTGTTCCCTCTTCTAAAACTTGCTGTATATCAGCTCCACTCATTTTTATAGTAACTATTGTATTAGAGAATGGAAGAGCAGTATAAGCATCAGCTGTTGTAAAATCTCCATCAGTTAAAGCTATTCTAACCCCACCAGCATTCTGTATGGCAACATCTGCAGAATGCACATAGGCTAAAAATGCATCAGCTACGACATACGCAGCATAACTTCCTGTAGGAGTCTCTCCTTTTTTAAAAGGTTCAGGAATTCTATCAAAAGGCATGATTTTTGTGACATTACCAATTTTAGCATCCCTATAAGATTCCAGTTCTTCTTTATATGGTTTCAAAATCTTTTCTGTTGCTGAATCCGGAACCTGGAGTTTAAGAGTTTCCAGTCCATCAATGAAATCTATTAGTGTCTTAGTTTTTGCTTCCGCGGCTTCATTCCATTTTCCGTCTTCATCTCTTATTAAGAACGGACCTTCAACCAGAAGCTCTGTCCTTCCCTTACAGGATATAATTCTTCCCTCTGAATCAAACTGAATATTCATAATACCAAGACCATGAGCATATTCCCACGCCTGGGCAATATAAACCGTTTCTCCATCAGGGTTACCGACCAAGGTAGGATATTCTCCGGTTACATTTAAGTTCAGGGATTTTAATTCTCCGGTAGAATCTAAAAGATTATGAGTATCTCCGCCTATGATAACATCTATTCCGGTAACTTTTTTAGCCAGGTTTATATCCTCTTCGTATCCCAGGTGACTCAACAGTATAATTTTATTTATATTCATATCTTGTAATTCTTTGACCATAGCTCTGACTGTTTCAATTTCATCAGAAAATTCAACAGCATCAGTTACCATAGATGACTCAACAGTTTTTACAACTTTTAAAATACCGATAATACCAACTTTCTCGCCGTTTATTTCTTTGATTACATAGGGTTTTATGTCCGATTTGAAAAGAGGGCTTCTTTCTGTAGGGTGAATATTTGCTCCAACTATTGGAAACTCTGCAAGTTCGATAAGCTTTGCCAGCTGTCCTTCGCCTTCATCAAATTCATGGTTTCCCAGCTCATAAGCATCCAGGTTAAGCATATTGAAAATTTTAAAATCCACCTCGCCTTTAAATAAACTGAAATACAAAGTTCCGCATAACTCGCCACTATTCAGCACTATTGTATTCTCGTTTCGAAGTTCATTAATTTCACTTACAATCCGGGACATTCCCCCCATTTGCATGCGGATATTTTCGCCATCGATATACAGGTCATACAATTGACCTTCAAGATGTGAGTGATGATCATTTGTATGAAGAATTTGTAAATAAAAATTTTCACTTTTTCCCTGGGCCAAGCCAGCACCTGCAAACACGATACTGAGTAACAACACAGCCACTAACCCCAAAATTATTTTTCTTTTCATCTCATTTTTCCTCCTAAAAAAATATTTTAAAATTCAAAAATTTTCCAATAAAATTATTTTTTTATCTTGCCTCCTTTCATCAACCCCCTACCACTACCTGTGTCAACCCTTTGGGAGTAGTCTTCTTTATTTAAAATAGGGACAACATGTCCTATTTTTCCTACGGTTTAGCTTTCCATTTTACGAAGTCTTCCTTTAGGACGTCTATCTATAGTAATGCCTAAAGTTTCAACCATCCGGTCAAGAAACTCCTCAATTCCCATAGGTTTTCCGCAAAAAGTTACAGAATTATTGACTTGGCACACCTTCCCTATTTATCTAATTTAAAAGTAAAATATTAATTGTCCAATAAAATGGGATGTTTTCATTTATTAATTATAAACTATATTTTTTAATATAAATAAACGCTGCAAGGAAGAATTACCTATAAATTAGAATGTCATTCCCTATCTTGCTCAGCTAATACTTCCAATGCCTCCCACGTATAAACTCCTACCTGAAGAATGGCATCAAAAACGTTCATAGCTTTTTCTTTATATATATCATCTATTACTCTATTATATGCTTCGATTAAAATTTGCACTAACTTTCCCTGAAGATCATTGTATCGAATTTCAGGGCTCTCAAAGTTTTTATAATTTTGCAATATGCTAATACATTTTTCTGGCTCAAGGCTAACCACTTTTGCTAAAAACTCAAAAAGATTTGTACAATGTTTTTTAACTATTTCCGTTTTGGAATACTCCAAGATTACAGTATATATTTTGTTGAAATCTTCTACTTTGAAATCAAGAAAACAGAAATCGTATTGTTGGCTTATTTTATCATCGGCTTCGTGAAAGAACCTCATATATATTTTTTTAGATTTATCAGCAATTTTAGTATTTGGGTAAGATAAATGTCTTGAGGCACATTCTATTGCACCTATTTTTATTTCTTCATTTACCTTATAACCTTTTTCCAGCAAATCCTTACTCTTGGGATAGCTTCTCAAATATGCAATCGCTAAAATCCGACCTATAAGTCTCCCCAAACTATTATTATCAAAAGTGTCTTTTAAAATCATTGCTCTTTCTAAATAATGAATAAAAATACGAAAATTATTTTTATTCATTAGATAGTAAAGGCATTCTAATCCATGTTTTATTACTTGAGGATGTTTGTAGCTGGATATTTTCTTAAATAATTTATAGGTTTTATTTTTATTCCATTTTATCATCCCCTGTAAATATCTTATTAAACAACATCTCACGGAAACGGATTTGTCTTCTGCTATTTTATTTAAAATTTTAAATATCTTATCAGGATACTGTGTTTCAAAACCATGAATAACCAACCTTTCAGCTGCGGAACCGCGGACTGAATTTATCCCGTGAGAATGAGGATCGCCTCCGTAATGGGGAGTCCCTTGATAAGCATCGGTTTCCCAGAGCTCTTCTTTGGGATCAGGATCATTTAATGCATATTCTGCTAATATTTCTATTAAGTCTAAATCAAGATTATCTTTCCGGTCAATATATTCGATAGCCCTGATAATATCTTTTCTAAATTCTGTGTCTTTATAACTCCAGTACGTTTTTACTAATTTTTTTATTCTCTCTATATCATAGTCTCCCTTTATCAAACCCTCTAATCCAGATCCAAGATAGGTAATAGAAACATCATCTCTTTTCCCAAGGTCAAATACAAAATCATAAAATTCACATGGTCGCTTTGATACCTGCTCTGCAAAAGCTCGGGAGTGTTCTATTATTCCTCCCTTTAAAGGCTCTTCTTTTGGCATGCCCCAGCCAGTCGTTTCGTCATATCTTCTAAAAGAGGACAACCATTGCTCCGGTGTCATTTTTTCATAAGCAGTTGGGGGTAAAAGTGGACCTATCCATTTACCTCTACGGGTTTTAATAGGCTTTTCTTTAAATCTTCCAAATTTACGATCTAATTCCTTAAATTCCTTATTCATAATGAGATACTTTGATATTTCACCATCTGGAATTGCATTTAGAAGCTTATACCTTGTATATCCTATCAGACTTTGTTGTCCTTTTTCTCTATCTTTTTCCCAATATGGTGAAACGGATAAGATGAGTTTATTGATTTTCTCTTTTTGCTCTTTAGAAAAATGCGGATATATATTTTCAAGCAAGGCTCTTAACTTATAGCCTCCTTCAAGATTAGAGGTTAATTTTTCAAGGATTCCTTTTCTACAAAGCAGTTCAAAGCCTTCCTCAACATACAAGTCTGATTTTGCATTATACCCATGTAGCACTATTTTCAATAAGGTAAAAGAACGGCTCTTGTCAAGCTCTTTGACTAATCTTAGAAACTTAGATTTATCATTTATTGCTATCGTTTTTAATTTTTCTAAGACTAACGAAAGAACTTGCCAATGAGGATATAAATCAGGTTCAAATTGTTCATGTCCAGAAAATGCACCATCTGAATAAAAATCAGTTTCACTCTTCCACTTTGTTTTTTCTACCATTGTACGAATTATTCGAAGCGACTTATAAAGAACTACATCAGGATTCCAATTTAATAATTTTTTAAAAATTTCAATATCGTAATGACTGATAAATTGTTTTCTATCAAACTTATCCGCAGAGCTAACAGCATTGATCTTTTCACATATATCATCAAAAAATATCTTACATACAACTTCAGGCCTATATTCCAGAATCCTCAGTAAAAATCGGCTATAATTGAAACTGTATCCACTTTTAATGACTTGTAAATGGCCTTGAAATAATCGGACTGCTTCTTCATCTTCCCAGTGTTCAAGTCCAATAAGAACTTGAACTATATACTCATCTTTTTTTCTGATGTTGGGAAACCGTTGCAGAAAATTAATTATGGTCTTTGTATAAAAGTTTACAAGAAGCCTTAATTTTCCTATAATGAGATTAATAATTTTCTCATCTCCTGAATGTAAAAGCGTCTGCAAGTATCCGCTTGAAATTAAATACTTCAACCATTTTTCAGATTGGATACCATTTATAAAGTGTTTTTTAAAGTTGTCATCTTTTTCTAATAATTGTTTTACTATTAACCACTCTTCATCTTTTGGATCTTGCAAGAAAGCCAATTGATTTATAACTAAAAGACAAATGTGGAATCTAACTTTACGATTTGTTAAAAACCCCTTTAATTCTTTCAAATATGTAAAAAAGTCGCTATCTCTAAGGTAAGCCAATACCTGCTTTACTTGCGGTCTGATAAACAAGCCTTGATGCCGGCTGAGGACAATCTTTATCAATGAATCATGTCGTGATAAAAATGTTCTGGCATAGCAATAATCAAAGAAAGAAGAATGAAAGAATTGGATTTTATTATTGTATTTATATACTATTGATTGGCTTAATAAGTAATTTCCTCCTTGACTGTTTCTATCCAATAAAGCAAACGGAACCGTTAGCACTTTTGAATTATCCATTTTGTCTATCATAATATCTATGGCTTTAAAAACATCTTTTCGAATGTCGTCATTTAATATTTTAAGGATTTTTTGATTGTAGAGTTCATTGTATAAATTATGTAAAGTGTTTATTGAAATAAGATCAACATCTGGGTTATAAATGTCACAGAAAATCTTAAGGTGCAAAGGTGTCCGAAGAAGAGTAAGTAACTTGTTAGAAATTTTCTGCCTTTTTACACCTAATTTCGAGAGCACTTTATCCAATTGTTGATCATTAAGCTCTTTCACACTAACGGTATATTTATTTTCAAAAGAGCTCAAAATAGGATCATACTTTAGATCAAAAGTTCTGCAAGATAGTATAATCCTGATTCCCTTAATAAAAGAAAGCCGAGAAATTAAATTAAAATATGTATTTATACTTTTTCTATCTTTAGCTAAAGCAAGAGAAAGGGCATCGACTTGGTCAAACAAGACCACTCCTTTTCCATATTTTTCAACAATGTTTGCCATAGTTGCCATAATTCCATCTGAGAGACCTATTTCACCAGATAAAGCCTCTAAGGTATCAAACACTAATAGATCGGTTTTTATTCCTAAAACGGGTATATTTTCTCTCTGTATTTTTATCAATAAATCTCTTTGAATAACTGTTTTACCGCAGCCTGCTTTTCCTGTTAATACTGCAATGGGAGATTCTTCTTCTTTTAAGGGTGTGTGAATCCAATTAACTAAAGTGTTAACCTCTTCTCTTTCAATATGTACATTCTCAATTTTGTGCCTAATAGAGTCTAAATTGGCTGATGCAGAATGTATCTTCTCCAATAATTCTTCAATTTTTAAATGAGATTTTAGATGAATATTGTTTTTCTCAAGATACTCAATTATATCTTTTCTAGTGATAGTCCTGCTGTTTTTTCCGGCTTCTATAGCTAACTGATACAAGCATTTGGGGGCAAAATCAAATTTCGTTACATGGCCATGTAGCCTATCTCTAATAGTCTTTTCCACTTCTTCTATATCGATAATAGGTTTAAATTTTATCTGTTTTGCAAAACTTATCATATTATCATCAGAAAAACCTAACAGTTTTTGTAATTTATCCCATTCTTTTATGTAATTATTTGGTTTAAGATTTATTTCTAACTCTTCTCTTGATGTACAAGATGCTCCACGGGGTAATATTTCAGCAAAAATTGGACAAGGACTTTGAGTTACAAAATATAAAGATGCATTGGAAGATTTAATAAACTGTTTTTTGAATTGATGTAATACTTTTTGCTGTTTCAGGCCATTTATGGTCCAGCTTATAATATTAGGAGCACGAAATTTCAGATTGTAAAATTCTTGTTTGGAATCAGAATGGATATAAATATCATCAATTGCTATAATTTCTACTTTTTGAGTCTTAGGATCTATATATGTTTGGGCTTGAGGTGTTACCTCTAAATTCTCATTAAAAAAAGCATCTACAAACTTTAATGCAACAAACCAGGCTTCAAAATCAATTCCTGTAATTGTTGCTGGCCCTCCTAATTTTGGCATTATAATTCCCCCTTTAAGAAAATGAACTATAATGGAGTCAGTTCTTGCAATATCAAATTTATTGATCTATTTATTTATAAAATATTTAGCTAGTTGCAAAAGGATAATTTTTTCTTTTATGTCGTGTAAATCATAAGGTAGACTTAAAAAATTTCTTGCTTCTTCTGAATTTTTGAACTTAGGGCCCATTTTTAGATGGAATTCTAATAATCTTTCTACGTACCATTTCAATTGGTATATTAGATTCTCTAAGATTTCGTTTTCTGCGGATTGGTTACCATGAGTAAAACTATTTCTTTGTTTTTTCAACTGCTCAAGAATGATTCTATGATAATTTCGCTTTTCGGATAAAAAAGACACTCTGTTAATTGTCGTTTGATATCCTTCATTCGGATTAGTAAATGTTAACCGCTCCAAAATACTCCATAGATTTAAAAAAGTAGTTTTCCAATTTATTGAATCAAGTGCTGTTCCATAATCAATGATAGATTGAATCAGTATTTTATTGTATTTGATTTTATCTAATCTTTTCCTAACATATTTTTCATATTTATAAATCCGTTTTAAATTTTTAGTTGGGTCAAAATTAGGTAAGGGATATTGATATTCAAGGTCGTACCACCAAATATCTTTTGCCAGCTTACCGCTTGGGTAATGTAAAGTACTTAAAGGGCCACTTAAAAACTTATTAACTGGTTTTGGAGGCCCAGATGATATTCTTAAATGTTGACTTCTATTGATTGCTAAGTTCCAAATTCCTCTAAAAAAATTGTAAAATTTTATCGCTTTATCCATTGCATCATATGGAGTCCTAGCAGATACAAATGTTTTTACATGTATATAATTATCAGGCAACTTATTGTAAATTGAATATTTTGCTAACTTGTATATCTCATTAAACTCTTTAATAAATTTATTAGATATTGAAGGACTAAATATTATTAATTTATTATTTGTTTTACATGATTTCATCTTTGTTTGTTTAGGAACTGACAATGAAGATAATAATACAAATCTCTTAGGTTGTATCTTCAAATATTTTATTTCATATTCTTGCATTTTTTCAAGTAGGATATCTGGTGTTATTGTTCCAAATTTTCCACAGTCAAAAAGAGCTTTTGATAAAATATCTCCTTTTTCTAAATCGGGTATTTCATCCGATAGTATTAAAAAATTAAACAATACAATTTTATTCTTTTGAAAAGTAAAACCTTCAAAAGATACATTTCCTGAATTATTAATCTTCTTACATAATTCTAATTCTTTCGTTATTTCTGAAAGTTCCTCTTTGGTATCCCATTTTGCAGTCATAATATTTTCTCCTTATGCCTTGCTACTTGAAAAATATAAGAGTCAGTTCTTTGCATTTGATATGCTGCTATTTTGTAAAATATTCAAATGATTTTCGCTCAGGTTTTATTTAATAGAGAAAATAAATCATTCAAATCTTTCTCCAAAGACTCGCTTATAAACTAAATTTACAATGACCTCTAAGATAGGTATTGAATTCTCTATAACTTCATAATCATTACCAGAGAACTCTTTTGAACCATGAGTTAAATTATTCCTAACTCTATATATAATAATCATAATGTCCTTTATTATTTCAATCTTTTCTTTATTAGCGTTATATCTTTCTATTATAGATTCAAAATCTGTTACTTCTTTTGGTTGTTCTTTTCCATGAAATTCTTTCTTCATGTCTTTAATTGGCGATCTCCTCAATACAAAATAATTACAAAATTGTTTTACTTCTTTAAAAAATATTTCTGCATCTTCTTCTTTTAATTCATTTATCAATTTCTTAATTCTTTTTTTATCAGTAGTATTGCATTTACCAATTAAATTATATATTGCATTAAAAGAACACCATAGGAAGAAAAATTTGGCATATTTAGAATTCTTTATTTCCCTTGATTTTAGATACCATTCCTTTGAGATTTTTTTATAAATTGGATCATATTTTATCATATTTAATCCCTTTGTTTTATTGAACTTAATTGGCTGATATAATTTTCTTTGGTATACTACAAAATATCCTTTGTGCCCAAGTCTCAACATTTGACATACCATAATTTCTTAAAATGTGATAAAAGCGTAATAAAATTCTTTCTCCTGCCATATTCTAATTATTTGAAAAGAAATTGAGAACCTGAACTTATCAAACCCCTTACGAAAGTTAGAAAAAGTTACCGAATTATTGAGCTAGTACACCTTTCCCTATTTATTTAACGTTACGCATAAACCACACAGTTAAGTATCAGTTGCAGTGTATTGTTAGTCACCTTACTATACTATTCTTTGGATAAATCTTAAGAACTGACCTAATTCTGACTCATTCATAAATTTCTCGTTTTGCCACCATATAGCCCTTGGGTGATTAAGTACTCGTGCCACAGTATTAGCAAGCTCCAACTTGTGTGGCTTGATATCTATCGAAAACTTCTCCTTTAACTTTTTAACAACTGAAATATCATCTTTTCCGAGTTGGGTTTCAAACTCTTCCTCTGACATATCCTCTAAAAATTCCATAACTTTAAGAACTACACAGAGTAGATCTAATGGAATTGAAGACTCAAAATCGTATTTAAAAACAAATATATTGTCCTCACTTATTGAACCTGCCTTAATCAGCCCGCGAAAGATATCAGTGTTTTCACCGTCAGCATCCCCCTGCGCATATATTACATAACCTTGCTCTACGTACTTAGCAAGGAGCATTTGAATGCGCTTTGATCTTCGATTACCTTTACCGCCATATACATCGACATTCAGATCTAAAAAACAGCTAAAATGGGATTTCCGTAATTCATCCAAAAACTCCTTTTCAGAGTAACCCTCAACAAATAGGACAGGATGTTTAGCTCTAAATTCTGGTATTCCTTTCCAATGTGAACCTATCCTATTAAGGCTTTCTCTTAGGTGAGTCATTCTCCCAAAGAGCATCGGAGCATATTCTCCAAAATACTTACGGAAATCTTCGTTCATACACATACCGATAGATTGCTCTACATCAAAGATAAATTTGCAAAAAAAGAATGCACCATCAAGATACTCTTGTATTTTCTCGCCCTCTAATTGTTCTAATATTTCGAATGTTGCCTTAACGAAATTTCGAAGACTATCAACGGCAACACCACACTTAATGTCTTCTGATCTATCTGGGTTGGCTGGATACGGTTTAGCATACTTACAATAATCCCCTCTCCCACACTGATGGCACTCGTAATATGGGATCCAATTTTCAATAAAGGTCTCTGAGAGAGACTCTGCCGTGTATTCTCCACTCAGTGGAATCCTTTCCACACCGTATATATCCAGAATTGTGAATTTTGATAATTCCATCGTTTTTCTTTTTTTAGTATTAGCCGCTAATATAGGTTTCTCTTTACCAATAAAGTTACCATCACGGCTATTTCTAGTAATATAAACCTCCCTTTTAATTTGTATCTTATTGGTTATCCACTTTATTTATAAGTAGTTAGATAATAGATATCTAATAAAGTTTTTACTCTTAATAGACAATAAATAGGCTGCCCCTATTTATCTCTCTTGCTTCTTGTATTGTATGTTCTTTTTTATCCCCTGTTATTTCGAGCAAGGGAAGCATAATACTTTGAAAATCTGGAATCATAATTGCGCCTCTTTTTATTTTTTAATTCTTTCTTTTTTAAAAATATTTTGCAAAATTTAGATAAGAAAATGGGATCTGTTGTATTTATGTACTCTTATTTATTCAATTTTAGAAATGATTTTAATTTCTACAAATAATTGATGATTCACCAGTAGATGCTAATGAAATATATTCCTTAGGATGCTCATCTAAATTGTCAAGAATATTCTGACATTCTTCATCTAACATTTTACTTAGTACTATATAGCTAAATTTAAGACAATCTTTTGCTTCTTTCTTTGTTGCCAATACTCCTTTATGAGAAATATTATTTCTTATTTTTTTTAAATCCATATATTTCTTATATTCACAATCGTCTATATATTTAGTAAAATTTAATAATTCTATTAAATTATCGGAATACCATTGATTTACATTTTTTAGTTTATCTCTTCTTTTTCCAATAATATTTTTTTCAACCATAAATTTATCTCTTAATTGAATAAGCCTCTTTTCAAGTATAACCCAATTGATGATTAATGATTGGGAATATTCAGCATTACAAAAAAGAGTATACCCTTCTAAAAAATGGTTTAAGTAGTTAATTATTTCTTCTTTTGAGTTAGTGATAAGTTTGTTTGATAAATCAATTATACTTTTTAATGTTTTCAAAGGCATAATTTCCCTTATATATGGATTCACTATAGGTAAATTAGAGTACCCATAATATCTTTCTTGACAAGCTAAATTCCTAAGAGATGCCAATGACATTGAAGGGCCATTTATTTTCATGCTATCTTGATCAATGGTTAAATCTCCTAATTCATTTTCAGTTATTACAAATGCCGGATAGTTATATAAACATGCGATAGATAATATAAGATTTAAATACCTTAATGCTTTATTTTTATCTTCTTCTCCAATTATTATTAATCCGTCCTTGTGAAATAATAGAATACGATTATTTAATTCAGCTTGATAAGCGGGTTTTGTATAATAATCAGTTAACGGTCTTTCGGTAATTACATCTTCTAACGATACCTCTGGTTCATTTTCAACCCAAATTGGTGGAAAAAAATAAGCTCCATAACCTTTTACGCATTCTTTCTCAGTTGTTTTTTTAATATTTACTTTTTTGATCTTTTTAGCATTTTTAAAGATTTCATTAATTATTTGGATTATATCTGAATCTTGCATTTTACCCTGACAAATCCAATAAAATGCATCTTTTGCAAAATAACATTTAACAGGAACAAAAGGTTTTTCTTTATATCCTTTAAATGCTTTTGATAATATATGTCTTTTATAATTCATAAATGAATTTATAAATATACCTTTTAATATAGTTGAATACTTATTTTTTCTTTTTGCAAGAGAATATCCTTCATCCTTATCAAAGCTTCTATTCCACTTTTTCTCTTCTAGTATATTTTCCAATATTTTTATAATATCTTTAGATTCAATAGGACCATAAATATTTATCTCTAAATCTTCCCTGTCTTCCCATTTAGTAACCATCATTATTTGGATATTTATATCATGGAATTGACACCAAATGACATCAATTTGACACGGAAAGCTAAAATCGTCAAGTCTTGATATATTTCTCTTTTGTTCATCGGGAGAAAGTAAATTATATTGCTTTCGGAATTCTATTACTAATTTCTTAATCCAATTTTGCATTTCCATCATAACCTCCTATCTTACAATTAAACTAAAAACTAAGAAAATGGGATGTGCTTCTATTGATTATTTTATTATTAAAAATAAAATCAATTTACACATTATTTAATATCTTTATTTCTTAACAATTTCTTAATTTCTTTAATTTTCTTTAGATATTCATCTAAATCTTTTTGATCTATTTCTTTTGGTTCATGAACTACGCTATTTCTAAACTTCCTTAACTCATCTAATAAAATATAAGTTTTTCTATTGATTAATTCCTCTTTTAAAAGAATTTTAGTAGACTGCCCTAAAGAGAAAACTCGTTTTTGAAGATCCGTAGCTCGCTTCTTCAGGATAGCTTCTAAATCCGACCATTCCTCAAGAAAAACACCTAAATACCCAGGTTGTAGATCTTTCTTTATGGCCGCTTTTAAAGGATTGCAAAGTTTTAATATCTTATCACCTCTTGGAAAAAGCAGTCTATCAGGAATACGATGAAATTCTTTTCCCCAAAAGGCAGTATTATTGGGAATTTTAAACTTCATTATTAATCTATTTCGAAAATCTAAATCTGTTTTTTGATCATAATCAAATGTAATATCAGTAGTACCAGCCAAATATCCTTCTTGAAAATATGGCCGCAAAGCATCTGGCGGTGAAATGCTTAATAATCTTATATTTACAATATCATGTTCAGAATTAATAGAAATCCTATTAGTTATATAAGGAAACCCAAAAATATACACATATCCATAATTTTCATTGTTTTCGTATTGTGCAAAAGAACACGCTACATGTAGTGAATGAGTAAAATCCAATAAAGGTGTCTTACAAATCCCATAATGTTGCAGTATACTCCATTGAATATATTTTTTGCGTCTTAATTCTTCATGACCTTCTATCTTATTTGTTTTAAATATATGAGCCAATTTTTTACATGCTTGATCTAATAAATCAAATAAATGGCTTAACTCCCTTGAACTAACGTATTCACCTCTATAAATAGACGGATAAAAAGTAGATGCCTCAACCTTACTCTTAAAATCTTGGCTTTGTCCTCTAAAAAATAAAAGATAATCCTTATTCAGATATGCTAATTTTGCTGCATACTCAACAAGTTTTGTGTATTTATCTACCAATAACGGTTCTCGGGAAGATATCTTTTTTGGGTCATAATCTAAACGACTAAGATCTTTCGTTAAGGTTGGTTCTATTTTTCTCATTTTAATTATTATTTTTTAACTCTAATTTCATAAATTTTTTAATATATCAGGGACGGTTCTTTGTCACACTTTAAAATTCTCTCCTGTGTGCATTGCACATAATACTTTGATATATCCTAAGCGCGAAGCATTGAGCCGTGTAAATTACCAGCACCAAATTGATTAACTGTCAAGGATAAAGATTTGACCCCTTGATATTCCCCCGACGTCGCCATCTGCATTAATCTTTATTTACGAGGCTGTATAATTCACTTCAGGAAGTACGGTCTTCCCTATGGCCTATCTGTTTCCCTGTGTACGCTTCATCTAATGGTTATCCATTTTGATGCAACACTCCATTAGACTATTAATTAAGAATATATTAAAATAAATTAAAGGCTGAATAAGTCTATGAACACTCAAAAGAAAAACTTATATTCCGAATAAGACCCAGCCTTCTTGATGATTAAAGCTAAATAGTGTTTCCGTCGCTAAAAAAGCGATTATTAATGGAGTAAACTCATATCATCGTTTATTCGGCAAGGAAAGGAATATTTATTATGAAAAAGAACTTGTTTTTTATCGGTCTGGATATCTCAAAAGCTGATTTTGCTGCCAGCATCTACAAGACCCCGGATAAACCCGTTGTGACCAAAGAAGCAATCCCCAACGACCCGAAGGGCTTTGAGATGCTCCTCTTATGGTTAAGTGACTATCACATTGATAAGAAAAATTGCCGCATCTGTATGGAAGCTACCGGTGTCTATTCTCAAGCTATAGCCTACTATCTTTTATTTCAGGGTTTCCCGGTCAGTGTCGAGCCACCTCTTAAGGTTAAACGTGCCTTTGACCCGGTCGGTCATAAGACCGATCCTGTAGACAGCAAACAGATTGCTGAATATGCCTACCGTTTCCAGGATGAGCTGACCTCCTGGAAACCCAGAGATGAGATCCTGGAAAAGATCCGGCAATTACTGAGTGTTAGAGAACAGTTTACCAAACAGAAAGTCGCCTTAGATAATTCCATCCAGGCCTACAGTAAACAGAGGGTCCAGGTGACACTCATTAGAAA